>Ga0114956_1000495_pt1 | contig 28794 bp, 28 predicted proteins | sample MaitaG_FD_87304 | JGI IMG/M metagenome (GOLD analysis project Ga0114956, IMG submission 87304) | Marine algal microbial communities from Maine, USA - Maine_Asex2 metaG | ecosystem: Host-associated > Algae > Red algae > Unclassified | place: Maine, USA | collected 2015-01-05
GCTTCTCAAGCTTACGAAACAACATAGAGAGCCCAAAACAAATAATAAAATACAACACCGCTGTGGTTATCCACGCCTCGAAAATCGCTCTGGTTGAAGCCACTAATTCGACTGTTTTAAAGGTAAGCTCCTGAACAGAGATCAGGGAAATTATCGAGCTGTCCTTGATAAGCGCAATAAACTGATTGGCCATCGGTGGTACAACTTTTTTTAACGCCTGCGGGAGAACGATAAAACGCAACTGGTCCGGCTTTGTCATACCAATCGACTGCGCGGCTTCGTGTTGTCCTTTGCCCACTGATTGAATCCCTGCCCTGACAATTTCACCAACAAATGCGCTTTCGAACAAGGCCAGCACAATGACGCCCGATATTAGTGATGGAAAACGTCGCATATCACCAAAAAAGAATTCCCATGTGTCTTTGTTTTCCTGGCGGGCAATGCTTCTGGCCCAGCCTTCAATATTAAAAGCGGTAACCAATTGCTCGGACAGAAAGAAGAAGAATATAAACACCACCACAACGGGTGGAATATTTCGCAGTACTTCAAGATAGGTTCTCGCGAGCATGCGCACGGCAAGATTTTTGGAGCAACGTGCAATGCCTAGTATAAGACCAAGAAATAGTGCTAATACACTGGCATAAATGCTGACTCTGATTGTAGTAATGAGCCCTTGTAGTAGAAGGTTTGGCACCCAGCGCTGCTTCTCTTCGTGGTAGCGAAGAATGTAATTCGGGATAATTTCCCAGCGCCACTTGTAGTTCAGTGCACCCTCAATGCGAAACCACACCAACGCGACTACCAATCCAATTCCGATAAGTAACGCTATATCCAGCCAGTGAAGCTTGCGTGCTTTTTTACGCATAGTTGATTGGTTATTTATAGCGAATATAAAGAACCGGGAGCATTGCGCTCCCGGCAGTTTTTATTTCACTATTGACGATTATTTTTTGAGACCTAACGTGCCTATTCCTCCGGCACTTTATCAGCCCAATCATTACCTCGGAACCAATAATCGTTTCGCTGCTTCAGAAAACCATTCTTGGTATTAATGAAAATCCAGTTATTGAAAAAATTCATTGAATCCGGGTCGCCTTTGCGTAATCCGAACGCTTCTCCAGTTGCTGAGAATGTGTCGTTGAATGGAACCGACAAAACGTCAGGATAGCGCCGAGCTTCAGAAGAAGGTGTTGGTTCAGACGCCATGGATGCGTGTGCTTTACCGTTAATAACTTCCTGAGTTGATGCGCCATCTTCGTCAAACAGCAACAACTTTGCTTTTGGGAACATCTCTGCAATTAGCGTTGCAGGGGTTGCTCCTCGACGTGCTGCGAATGTAACGTCCGGGCTGTTGTAATCCTCAAGCTCAAATCCATCTGTCATTTTCTTATTGGCCATAATAGTCAGACCAGAAAAAGCATACGGATCGGTGAAGTTAATCGTCAGGTTGCGTTGAGGTGTCGTGGTCATTCCACTAATAATGACATCGAATTTACCGGCGACCAGTGCCGGGATAATACCGTCCCAGGCAGTAGGTATAAATTCCGCCTCTACTCCCATATCGTCAGCAAGCTTTTGACCTACATCCAGTTCGAAACCGATTAGCTCACCGTTCTTATCACGCATAGACCATGGCTTAAAAATTGATAAGCCAATTTTTATGGCACCGCGTTTTTTTATTTGCTCGATAGCACTTTCTGAAGAAAGAGCCTTACTCGCCTGTTGCGCCATGGCAGGTGTTGCCAGGGCTGAGACTAATAGCATCAGTAAAGCCGTGCTAAAACTAAAACGTTTAAATTTCACTTTAATTCTCCTGCTTGTTATGCCTTTTCAAGGCGTTATTTTTCTACCTCGTAGTACCGCTCTACATACGAAATTCCAATAGACAGTATCAAAGTAACCACTAAATAGACAAGTGCAATGGTGAACCAGATTTCAAAACTCATGTACGTATCTGAAATGATGTTCCGACCGATGGTGGTTAGCTCAGCAACTGCTATAACACTGACTATTGCAGAACTCTTGATCATATTGACTGCCTCGCCGGTCAATGGAGGCAACATGAAACGAATTGATTGTGGCAGCACGATATAACGGTAGCTCTGTGCTGTTGACATGCCAATAGACTTGGCACCTTCCCATTGGCCTGCAGGGATGGCATTAATGCCAGCTCTGAATATTTCAGACACCATGGCGCCGTGATAAACACCAAGACACAGAACGCTTGCCGTGAATCGATCCAGATCGAAGATGGGGCCTAACACGTAGTAGAACAAATACAGCAAAACCAACAAGGGCGTGTTACGCACGATTTCCAGAAACACAACCGCTATGGCACTGCCGACGAGCAACCCTGACAACCTGAGCAATGCAACGGCTAATCCGATCACTACCGCAAGCGCGAATGCCAACAACGATAACTCCAGCGTTTTGACCAGGCCAATGGCAATTTCACCCCACTGAAAACCGTCATCGGTCAGCGTATAGAAATACTTTGGTACGCGATACCATTGCCAGTTGTATCCCATTGCTTGTGAGCCATTGTATGCAGCGTACACAATGGCGCTGATCACACTCAGATAGATAACAATTGAGACGGGTGTTGATACAAGGAAACGCGACCATAAAGGTGGCTTTGGTATGACGTAATTGGCTGACATCTGTTTCAAATTGGACGTGTCATAGTCAATGCACCAGAATTTGTTGAAGAAATGCCTGGCAACGCTCCGTTTTAGGAGCATTGAAAAATTGTTCAGGCGAGCCGGTTTCGATAATCTGGCCGTTATCCATAAACATCATCGTATCGGCAACCTTACGGGCAAAACCCATTTCGTGTGTTACGCACACCATAGTTATCCCGGTATCAGCAAGATTTACCATAACATCCAACACTTCATTGATCATTTCCGGATCGAGTGCGGAGGTTGGCTCGTCAAACAACATGATGCGATTTTCCATGCACAAAGATCGTGCAATCGCTACGCGTTGTTGCTGCCCACCAGAGAGCTGGCTGGGAAATTTGTCGGCTTGTTCAGGTATGTGAACCCGCTCCAGACACTTTCGGGCAGCGGCCTCAGCGTCGACCTTATTCATTTTGCGAACGCGAATGGGCCCTATGGTCAGGTTCTCAAGCACACTTAAATGTGGAAACAAATTGAATTGCTGGAAAACCATGCCGACTTGTTGGCGTAATTTGCGTATATCGCGCGAGCCTTCATAGACTTCAATACCATCAACAATCAGTTGCCCGGCACTGTGGTGTTCCAGCGCATTGATGCAGCGGATCAAGGTGGATTTTCCCGACCCGGAAGGACCGCAAATAACCACACGCTCACCAGGTTCTATCGACAAGCTGATGTCATTGAGCGCTTGAAACTTTCCATAGAATTTGTCGAGGTTAGCAGCCTCGATTATCGGTGTTTTGTTCGTCATTGCACTGATAACATAACAGTAATTGTGCGCGATAGGAATTTTTTGAGGGTGTACAGAAAATTTATTCGTCCGGGACCAGCTAAAGTCCGACGAGGTTGCGCCAAAGATACGGCTTCCTTACAATGCCACATCATCACGCCGTACTGCAATACCAGCAGAACGAGCAACAGCATTACCACCTTCGGCCAGTGGCTACTACCACGTTCCCCTGAATTTGAATGCCAACGAACATGGTTCGCTGACAACTATAGCGAGCTAACCGATGATGCCCTGAATTCGGTCAAACAATATGACCTGTCTATCCTTTGAACTCCCAGCAGCACTTAAAACAGCGTAGTCAAATGCTGCGGTTGACACTAAGTCGCCGAATTCGTTGCTTAAATATGTTCGAAGTTTCACAGGCGACTCAGTGATTTCCGCCATGATTTCTGACCGCCCATCAATCAGTGTCAAAATATCTTCAATATCATGACTGCTAATCGGATCTCCATTTCCTCGACCCTTGTAAGCCTCCAGTTTTGTAGCTAAGAAATATACTGGAGACACAACTTTGATGCTAATTTCTTTATTGAGCTTATACGCTTGCGCAGAGTCAAGAGCTTGGGTATACCAACGATTGCTGAATCCCAGTACATCTTCATCGTCAGGCATAAAATCTACCTTCAAGTCTCCTATCCGCATACGACAATTTACGTCATCATCAATGGATTCACTAAACCCCAACGATCTAAGCTCTTCTTGGAACCGGTACCATCCTGCTTTACCCATTACATGTACAATCAAATCCACGTCATCAGTAAATCGAATTGCCTGTCTGCTAAATTCATCGGTCACATGTAACCCGGTTGTGCACCCCCCTACAAAAGCGACCTTGGCTAACATTTCGCCACCCAATGCGCGTGCTGCTATGGTTAACATTGCATGTGCATTTTCAATCGCACTCATAAGTTAATTTGCATCCGTTTTGCTAGTTCTTTTTTAGCAAAATTTGATTCTCGGGCATTGCCGATTCTAATAGCGTCAACAAGCGCCAAGTACCCGTATAAGTTTTCATCATTTACGATAGCTTTGGTCACTGTTTTATATAATGGGGATATCGCCTGACCCATTTGCTTTGAGTTTGCATCTGGCCAAACAAAAATAGTTTCCCCAGCGCTCATAAGCTTGTTATTAAATATCGGGGCAGCAAAGGCGGTCGGGATTCCGCGAGTTAATTCTGCAGGCTTTACTGGAAATACGTACTTAAGACCGTAAACGATAAATTCATACAGTGATTTTTCATTTACAGACAACTCTGAGTCTACTCGGTCCAACTTAGCAAGCCCAACGTTGATACTGCGATTAATTGAATTGTTAACTTCAGTTTTGCCAATACCAGTTAACGCTGCAAGACTGCGCGCGCTTTTATCTTTCTGGGATTCAAACTCACTCCGACCTGACATTACCTGCGCTTGGTTCAGGCTCACTATTTTGAGTAATACAAATATATCTTGGCTTTTCACTTTAGATCACCAGCTCCACGTCCGCTGTCCGCGGACAACGGACACTTGCAATATTCCTGCAAAATGGTACTAAAGTCCAGTAAGATTTACCAAAAAATCTCTTATCATATTGATTTTATTGATTTATTTAATGTAGGTTAAACGACAGTGTGAGAAACAGAATGCGCGCATTCACGTCCACGAATGATCGGGACCATATTAATGACATCTTTCAGCGAAAAACCGGTTGACCCAGCCCGACCACAGTAAAGCGCCATCCGGGGGTGCTATCATTATTAATTTGCGGGACTATGGCGCCATAGCCGGTGGCCAGGCTCTACATTTCGCAAAACAACCAGATCTGACCCCAATTGGAAAAATTACTCTTCATCTCTGGACCGGTAGGTGTCGGCAAGACGACTGTTGCGAGCGAACTTAGTAGTTTGTTGGAAATCGGCGAAATCCCACACACGTTCGTTGATTTGGATGCGCTCACCTATACTTTTCCACGTAACGCCTCCGACCCGTTTGGCAATGAGCTCGCGCTGGAAAATCTTGTTGGGCTCTGGCAGAACAGCCGCAAACGTCATTCAAAAAATCTTATTATTCCCAGGGTCATTGAACATAAAGATCAGGTGGTAAAAATATCAGATGCGCTTGGGATACCTGCACCAGTTGTCTGTCGATTGACTGCCTCAAACGAAACATTGTTGGAACGCGTTCGAACTCGAGAGATTGGATCGAATTTGAAGTGGCACGAGAAACGCTCGCTTGAACTCTCGGCCATATTGGACAAGGGCAAGCTTGAAGATTTTTGCATAACAACTGACGGGCGTTCGATAACTGAAATTGCCACTGATATTATGAACAGAATTAGCTGGACTCAATAGCAAAAATATCGAAACGGCATCCATGCCTTTGTGTTCAGGTTCAATCAGGTAGTTCTGGTATAAATCCAATACTGACAATGCCTCCGACAGTGCGTGTCTCTTGCTACCACGGCTCTCCAAATGGCGGTTGGCCAGGTTCCAAGAGAAGCTTTGAACTGGGCAGCTTAAGCCAGTTGGTATACTCTGTTGGCACATTTAAAAGGAACCTATAAAACAATGAAAACCAGACTTGCCCTGCGTTCTTTCACTGCTGCAAGCTCATTACTAAAGCTTCTCATGCTTGCGTTAAACCTCACTGTCGTCATCGCCTGTTCAAGCTCTGGCTCAGACTAAGGCTTGCCCTCATCAGGTCCCGCTGCAGACATCCTGCCAGAGCCCCCAGCCATCGACCCAAACACACCCATCTCTGAAAGCGCCGGCATGGTCAATGGGTTTTATCTCATCAGAGAATCGGACGTCGGTGAAGCTTTAAACGACCTCAATGAATTTGAGGTTTACAGCTCTAGTACGCGCGAATACACTTTGAGAAACGGCGAAAACGTAATAGACGAATCGGTGTTTAATGACGGTGTTGCAGGCATCACCGGTATCACTACCTTCGACGAAATGGGGGCTGTGCAATCGTCGAAAAACTATAGGGCCAATGGGGAATTGTTTATTAACATTACTTATGGGTATTGGAGCAATGGATTATTGGAGCGCCGTATCAGCGAGTTTGAAAGTGCGCCAGAGCTGAACAGTGTCAGCGTCTATGACTACGATAATGAGCTGCCTGTGCGTCTAGTATCGTATCGAGATGGAATCCGATTCGCAGATGTAAGTTACTCGCTTGACGCTGATGGAAATATCGTCTCATCGAGTCAGGCCAGCAGGCCGTCAGATACATCTCCCATAGAAGACCCGTATGAGTGTGATGTGAGTTATACCAACGGGCTTAAAACGAAAATCGACTGTTTTCTTACGTCATCAGCAAATGCGTTTGAGAGGCGTCTATTTGAATCGACCCTGATTGAATACGATGAGAATGAAACCGAACTAAAATCACTCGAAATAACTATGAAACGTCCGACAATGTTGACGTCCCACTCGGAACGCTGGTTGAATCAGCGGTGCGGGTACTGGAATACGCAGAAACAGATCGCATGGTGCCAAACATACCCTTGTTTGAAGGTTCGCACAGACTGCCTCTCTAGTACCTAAATTACTTCAAGATTCTCCACACGGCGATGGTTGACCCGGATCAGTCATCGCCCTCTCGTTTCCAACGGCACAGCGACAACCGATGCCGTTTATCTACTGCTTACGACTCAATGAGGGACGGTACCAGTCTTTAGTTGGTACTGTTTTGTTCATCCTTATTGGTAAGTGGAAAATCCACGTGTATATGATTACCGTCGGGATCCCACACGTTGTACAACACAGGATTTACTGCTGCCAGTTCAACGCGGTCGAATTTCTCCCCGGATGCCTGCAGCTTTGAATCAAACTCATCACGCCCGGTTGCCTTCAAAGCAAAATGCTCTAGTTTCAGGCTGGATTCCGATCCGATTGCTGTTGAATCATCGATTTGCACAAGGTGGACTAACGCAGTTGTGCCTGCATAGAGCCAGGCACCTGAAGAGGAAGATTCGGGTCTGTACCCATTGTGCAATCCAAGCACATCGGTGTACCAATTGATCATGACATCTAATTGAGTTGTACGAATATTGACGTGATCAAGTTGAACAACTTGCATTGTATACATCCCTGCTTTTTGATTGCTAATCTAGGTCGGTAAGTCGGCTAACCAATGTTCAATATCGTTTAAAACTTGCCCTCGTCTTTCAGGGGTTTCGTTCAGCATTTCGTGCATATAATTTTCGTAATGGATAACGGTCAGCTTTTCTGTTGGCGCATTATTTACAAATAGCTGCGTTTGTGTTGCGTCGACAACAGCATCAGAACCAGGAATTAAAATCAATGCTGGTACATCCAGTGAGCCGGCTGAATCGATTGACCTTCTACCAACACGCACTATCCACTCTACTATACCGGCTGATTTGTAGCGATGATTTAGCGGGTCATTGCGACCTTTTTCCTGTTCTTGTTTATCTTGGGTTAGTAGCTCCGCACTGTAAGGAAGCTGCTGGGTAAAATTTGGCGCAACAGCTTTCAATAGTTTTAGCTTCAATTTGTTCGGGGTGGTGATAAATGGCGAATAGGCGGGCGCTGAGAGTATGAGCCCGGCTACGGCAACTTTTTTATCCAGCACCATTGCCGTTGCGACCAACCCGCCAAGGCTATGTCCAAACAAGACGGGGGTGGCGCCTGTTTCGTTTTCAAATGACTGAAATTGATCGATAGCGGCGTCTACCAATGCATCATCGCTACTTATTACACCGCGTTTACCCAGACTCTTTCCGTGTCCAGGGTGATCATGGGCGGCAACTTCGTACCCGAGATTGTTCAGCATCGCCGCAAGCCTTTGATAGCGCCCGGCATGCTCGCCAATACCATGGAGCAAATAAACACCGCGCTTTTGCGGAGTTGCATCGTCAGTTGCGCGCCAACGGTGCGAGTAGATGGTGCCAGTCATGCTCAATATTTTGTATCTGAATTGCTGGTTTTAATTATAGCGCTCTGAGAGCAAACAGGTTGTTAGCCCGTACTTGCCGTGTATTTGGTTAATTTCTCATATACTCGTCAATTAATAGCGCATAGACTGGTAGAATTTTGCTGGTCAATGTTTAAAGTATTGGCATGAGAATTAATCGATCTGTTCAGAAATTCAGGTAACTACAGGGATCTTCATGGAAATAAGTGGAAAAAAAGCAGTGGTATTTGGTGGTACCTCTGGTATCGGACTCGCCGCAACGCAGCAGCTGGCAGCGCTTGGTGCATCTGTAGTGGCTATCAGCAGAGACCCGTCTAAGGCAACTAACCTGCCAGATAGCGCCACAGCCCAGGCATGCGATGTACGCGATGGCGACGCTGTTCAGGCCCTGCTCAAAGCGTTAGCCCCTTTCGATATTCTGGTTAGCGCAGCGACGGGTGGTAGCCGTGCTATCGGTGAATTTTCTTCGATGGATATGGACGGTTACAAAAGTTCATTTGACAAGCTGTGGGGCTATACAAACGTTGTGCGCTACGGCCTCGAGCATCTAAGCGACAACGGCGCAATTGTGCTGGTGTCTGGCTCACCTGCTCGACGATGTGGTCCGGGACAAGTTGCACTCTCGTCTGTTGGTGGCGCGGTTGAAGCATTTTCCAGAGCGGTTGCAAAAGAGATTTCGCCAAAACGTATTAATGTTATGTCGCCCGGGCTTATCGACACGCCAATGGTGCCGTTAAAGGGCGATGAGCGTGATGCACACTATCAACGTTTAACCGGAAACAATCTGATTCCTCGTGCAGGCACGGCAGACGAGTGTGCGCAGGGTATCGTGTTTTTAATTCAAAACGACTTTGTTACCGGTTCCACTCTGGATGTTGATGGCGGAATACTGCTTTCATAGACTAGCGAAAATTGTACGAGTCAGGCTGCCTTCTGGATGGCTGGCTCGTTTTCGATTTGTGCCGCAGCTTCAATCTGTGTTGTTTTGAATTCAGATTGGACGGCTGGTTTGATAAAATTTGCAAGGATGCTCGGCAACAGTAAGAGGATAGGTGCGCCTATTATCAGCGACACGGCAAGTTGATTCGCAAGCAAAGCACCGATCGCGAACAAAGCGCATACAGACAATTGCGGTAATACAGTTTTCATAGTTGAAACCTTAGTTGTGTCAGACTCGTTGACTGCCAGTGTGGCCGGTAATCGAGTTTTTATATGCTTAAACGCATGCGCTTTGGTGCCGGCGTTTTTGAACTGCAAAAAGACGGATTCGCGACCATCTGTAATCTCGATGAAGTTCGTATCGGTTTGACTCTTCAAAACTTCGATATCAGAAAATCTGACGCGACGTAATTGTTGCGCGCCTTGAACATACTCCAATCCTTTGCAACTCGAATCGTTCTGATAATCAGCACTGATCTTATCGGCTTGTTCTGCATCAAAATCAGCGGTGACTATGGCGTCATCGTCGAGTAAAACCAACTGATTGTTGTTCAGGTTGAGCCACGATATATCGGAATAACAACCTTCTTCAAGTGAATAGCCAGGGTCACGCAGGTAGATATAATCGAATAGTGAATAGGCAACCCAGCTAATGAGGAATGCCATTGGGAAAACAATTAAACCTGAAATATACAACTGTCCGGCTAAACTGCTTGCGAGTTCGCTACCAGCACTCTTCTGAGACGCATAAATACCAATAACGCTGAACAATAGTAAAATCGCGGTACTCGCTGTACTTATTCGCTTTTTGTACCTGATGCCTTGCGCTTGATTCATGATTAAACTCTTTGCCGAATATTCAGTCTGTAACTCGCACAATGGGAATCGGCCATTACTGAAAGAATCTGACGAACCGGCTGTTAAATTGCGAAACACGTAGACAAACAGGGCTGGATTTTTAGTCAATTGCTCAATAGCGCAACCTGTAACACATCCTACGTGTGGCGCTGGATCGATAATCAACCGCTCGAATAGCAGTGCGGGCGCAGCTGTTCTACACTGCAACGCTGAAGGTAAGGCTACAGTGGCGATTTGGCCGTCAATAACCTGGGAATAGCATCTGATATGTCAGATTTTCACAACAAGCTCATAGCGCTTAGACACGAAATTCATCGTGATCCCGAGCTGGGTTTTGATGAAAATCGCACCAAAACCAAAGTGGCAGATCACTTAAGAAAATTGGGTCTGGAGGTCCACGAAGGTGTAGGCGTAGTTGGTGTGCTGAAGGTTGGAAATGGCAATCGAGCTATTGGCCTGCGAGCCGAACTGGATGCCCTGCCTATTCACGAAACCAGCTCGCACAATTATGTCTCAGACAATCCTGGTGTGATGCACGCGTGTGGGCATGATGGGCACACAACGATGTTACTGGGTGCCGCCGAGCTGCTCGCTCAGAAGAAAGATTTCGATGGCACAGTGGTGTTTATTTTTCAGCCGAATGAAGAACATGGCTTAGGCGCATTGGCCATGATTGAAGAAGGCGTTTTAGACGTCTTCCCTATACAGGAAGTCTATGCAATACATAATCTACCAGGTGACCCTGTCGGGCAATTATCAACTCGCACGGGTCAGATATGCGCGAGTGAGAGTTTGTTTGAAATCTCTATTCAAGGTAGAGGCGGCCATGCATCCATGCCACACACAGGAGTGGATGCTATAACCGTGGGTGCGGAGCTTGTTGGAACTCTGCAGACGATCGTGTCGCGTAAGCTTCCAGCCGGTGCCGGCGTTGTTGTGTCAGTAACCGAATTCATAACAGACGGTCAACGAAATGTACTGCCCGGTAGCGTTGTACTAAAAGGCGATGTGCGTGCACCGCTGCCTGAATACCGCGATGCCGTAGAAAAGTTCATGAGGCAGATCGCTGACGGTGCAGCGGCTAGTCATGCTGTTGAAATAGAGGTGAGCTTTCAACCTGAATTTATAGAAACCATTAATGCTCCGGAGCCAACGGAGGCGGCCGCGCGAGTCGCAGCGTCTTCAGGGCTTACGACAGTGCCGGACAGAGAAGCCATGAGTTTCTCTGAAGACTTTGCACACTTTTGCGAAGCCGTGCCAGGCTGCTTTATGTTGCTTGGTAATGGACAATCAGGAGCGCATGCTCAGCCGCTGCATGCGGCTGACTACGATTTCAACGATGCTCTGCTACCACTCGGTGCTGCCTTTTGGCTTCAATTGGTTCAGGACCGTCTGCCACGGTCCAGCTAACTTACGTGTTGACTGACAGTTAATTAAGTGCTTGAATCGCAATATTACAACTAGTCAGCACTGCCCATGGCCTACGCCAAAGCGAAAACTATGCGTCCGGACGCTATTCCGGTAATCGATCTGACGGCTTTGCGTGAGCAATCCGATTCTGTTGCTGTGGCCTCACAGCTCCATGCTGCAAGTCAGGGGCTGGGTTTTATTTATGTCAGTGGGCACGGCATCCCGAAAAGCAGCATAGATGCGGCCAGAGCTTGTGCAATGGCGTTTTTTCGCTCTCCGGACTCTCTTAAAGAGTCGGTGCTGATATCAGCTCGACATCGAGGGTGGCTCAAACCCGGTGCAGCAAAAATGGGTGATGATGCAAAGGCAGACCTGAAAGAGAGCTACATTTGGGGTTTGCAGGATGCGGACGGCAACAGTTTGCAAGATCATCCGTTACGTGGGAAAAACCGATGGCCTGCATTTGTTCCAGAATTGGAGCTTGCCGCCATGGACTATTTTGACAAGGCACATCAGGTAGCAGGACTATTAATGCGAGGCTTTGCACTGGGAATGGATCTCGACGAATCGTTTTTCATGCGAACTTGCGATAACCCGCTAAGCCGCGCTTCGTTTGTATACTACCCGGCTCAGTCTGAGGACAGCGGAGAGGAACAGTTTGGTGTTGCACCCCACACCGATTTTGGCGTACTGACTGTATTGTGCCAGGACAACACTGGTGGACTGCAAGTGCAGGACATCAATGGTGACTGGATTCATGCACCACCAATTGAAGGCACATTGGTTGTCAACGTTGGTGATCTGCTTTCGCGATGGACCGCTGGTGAATACAAATCAACACCACACAGAGTGGTTAATACATCGGGCCGTGAAAGACTGTCTCTGGTACTGGCATTCGACCCCAATCCTGAAACCAGTATAGACGCGAATGATATACCTGGTCTGCAAGCTGTAGATGAGCCTATTACCTGTGGTGACTATTTGCAGTGGCGATTTGCTAAAGCATTTTCGTACCGTCAACAAGCTAAAGAGACTTAAATTGTGGCTAGTGTTGCTGATAATCTAGATGGGGATAAAGCTCAGCCAGAAGGACACGATCAGGCCATTGGTTCTGCTCTGCGTGATTTACGTGAAAATCAAACCATATCTGCTCGCCAACTGGCCGAGAAATCCGGCATTTCGGCCGCCATGATTAGTCGGATAGAAAGCGGTCAGGTGTCGCCGTCCATATCGACCATGACCGCGCTCAGTAATGCGCTTGATGTACCGTTTGTCAGCTTGTTCAGGGACATGGTTTCCGAGCGTACTGATTTTACTCACGTTAAGAAAGGCAGTGGTGTCGCGTCTACTCGCCTGGTCGGCGAACATATTCATCACTACATTAATATTGCATCACATCGTCGACGTGATCTTAATTTTGAAGCACACGTAGTAACGATGACACCGCAAGACTGTGAGTCACCAAGAAACGTTGGTCATGGTGTGGTGCTATTGCATGTTTTGAAAGGCTCTGCCAAATATCAGTACGGAAAGCAGGAGCTGACACTTTCGGTTGGTGATAACCTGAGCTTCGATGCCGAGCTTATCCATGGCTTTAGTGAAATACTCACCCCGGAATTCATATTTTTATCTGTCCAGGCGGAGGCTCGGCGATGAGCGCATGGATTAGCATGCTTAGTGATGCAGAAGCCAGCCCGGATTTACTCGATGCACTTGAATTGGCGCGTACACCACACGGTACAGTAGACAACGTTATGCGCGTTCACTCGCATCGGCCCAACACGATGCGTGGTCATGTTGCTCTGTATCGAGCCGCGCTGCACGACGATGCGAACACATTGCCCGAATGGTTGCAGGAAACATTATCGTCTTATGTGTCCATTTTGAATTCGTGTGAATACTCACTGGCTAATCACTGGGCCAATGCGCGGCACTTGATCAATGATAAGGACAAAGCTGATGCCATAGAAAAGGCCTTGCATGCCAATACGCCAGAGACTGTCTTTAAAGGTGCTGAATTAGCATTGATGCACTATGCACACAAGCTCACTGTATCAGCAGGTAGTATGGATAGCAGCGATGTTGCCATGCTCAAAGATGCCGGGCTTGATGACGGACAGATACTCGAAGCCAATCAGATAATTGGCTACTTCAATTACGTCAATCGTCTACTTAACGGACTGGGTGTCACAACTTCCGGCGATACTGTTGGCTACTATGCATCAGGTGATAACGATGACGCTTGAAATTGATCAGTCTGTACCATCGCCAGACATGTTTGCTGATACTGATTTCGCTGGTGCAATGTCTCTACTTAAAGAATGCGTGGGCGGTAGTACTGGTGAAAGCTTGCTTATTGTTAGTGAAGCAGAGCAATCCGGATTTTATGATGAACAAGCGCCAAAACAAGCAGCAGCAGCAGGTCGTGCACTTGGAATGGTTGTCTACGAATTGCAATCGCATTCGTTTGTAAATAATGAAAGCGAAAAAAACCTGTTGCTCAAATCGCTTACCGGGTTTGATCACATCGTGTTTTTTTCACGTGTGGGCGATCAGATTCGCTTCTCCAGTAATAACGCCTTACCCTCTTCTACAATGTGCTATGCGCTAAACAGAGAAGCATTGAATTCCAGTTTTGGCACGGCCTGTTATAAAGGCATGCAAGAGGTAAAAGTGGCAATTGATCAAGCAGTAGAGTCGGCAACAGAAATCAGAGTGACATGCCCGCGTGGAAGTGAATTTATTGGCCGCCCCGATTGGGGTAAAGAACTACCTGCAGATGTCAGTGTAAAACGCTTTCCTCTTTCAGTTCCAAGGCCTGTCACAGCAAATGGATTTATCGGGCGTATTGCGCTCAGTCGGTTTTTGGTTGGTACCGGCTCCCGGCACTACGACCCATACTGCTTGCTTTTACCCAATGATGTGTTTGCGTGTATCGCAAATGGACGCATTACGGATTTTGAAGGTGACAAGAGCGATGTGAAACGTGTAGAACAACACTACCTGCTCGTGGCTGAGAAATTTTCGATTGATCCATGGTGCGTCGACTCATGGCATGCCGGTATACACCCAGGCTGTCAGTTCGAAACCAACGCGGAGTCGGATATATTGCGTTGGTCAGGCACCGCCTTTGGCAATCCACGTATATTGCACTTTCACACCTGTGGAGAGTATGCACCTGGAGAAATTTCATGGACAGTAGTCGACCCTACTGTCTATATCGATGATGTTCCTGTTTGGGACAATGGTCAGCTGCATCCTGAACGTCTGGTGCATGGATTAGACATTCTCCGGCGTCATCCCAATCTTGCCAGACTCTTTGAAAATCCTGCACGCGAAATCGGATTCAGTATTTGAGTGTATATAGACCTTGCTAAATTATTTGCCTTTTCAAGGTGCTTGCCATGTACAAACTGGCGGGATGTGCAGTCGCAGGGTATCGCCAATAGCAAGCGTACCCGGATGTTCTACCCATAAAGTAACGCCGCGTTTACCTAACGCCGACTTTGGGTAGGTTGAGCCTTTGCCGGGAACCTGTTGATCAATATAGTCGCCCGGAAATTTACACGGTGAATTTTCCATATCAACCACCAGTGAGGTTCCATTGGTTGCGATAAGACGTGAAGAAGGTGGGAGCTGACTGAAATCAGGAATACCACTGACAATCATGTTTGCACCCAGCCATTCGGGGTGCAGTGTATCGAGCTCCATGTGTTTTTCAATTTGCTTTAATTGTTCAACTGACAAGGCTGAGATTTGGCGTACATTGCGAATTTCGGTATTCCTCGGATACTGTTTTGCTACGCGTGCACAAGAGCGTCTGGTGAGCCCGGAATGAGAATCACCAGTAAAGCCTGTATAGGCAACATCAACTGAATCTGTGGCAGTTGTACTCAAGTCTTTTGCATCGTTGTTCAAACCCAGAAAGGTAATTGTAGCGTTAAGTAACGTGGGTGTGAGCATGCCCATAAATTTTCCTTACACATTCGTGTTGATAGCCATGTTCAATGGCGTGTCGCTCAATGAGCGTGGATACAGTGGCAAACATATCTGCGTCACCTGGCTTCATTAGATTTATCAATCCGAAGCCGGTCATGCTATGAAAACGATTGTGGATAATGCTTGAGCTGGTTGGTTCATCGTATTCAACATCAGTGATTGAGTTAAACAGCGCACGATACAGGCTGCGCCAGTTTCTCCATGGCACGCTGTCAATGATAAGTAGTAGAAGTTTGTTGTCCATAGTCGTGAATATACACATAAAAAGTGGAGAATGAATATGGCAGAGCGCGCTATTTTTAGTGAATCAAGCCTATACTGCGTATTCTGATATTTCGAGATTGACTCCATGGCGAATCTGGAAGTCTGTATCGACAGCGCCGCCGGATTGGATGCTTGTGTACGGGCTGGCCCTGCAAGAGTTGAGTTATGTTCAGCATTGGCATTAGGTGGTCTAACACCTGGTTATGGACTAATGAAACTGGCAGGACAAACATCGTTGTGTGTTTATGCGATGATTCGTCCGCGCGCCGGAGATTTCGTTTTTACTGACAAAGAAGTTAGCATCATGTGCGACGACATAAACATTGCTGCGGAGGCGGGAATGTCAGGTGTGGTACTTGGAGCTGCGAATCCAAATCCTTCTTTAAATGTTCAGGCTTTACAGAAAATGGTGCGAACTGCCGGGTCGCTCGGCAAAACTTTGCATCGGGTAATCGATACGCTGAATAACCCGCTATTGGGTATGGAGGTAGCCATCGATCTTGGATTCGATCGCATACTATCATCGGGTGGTAAGCCGTCGGCCGAACATGGCACAGCGCTACTCAATGAGCTACGCGAGCAATCGGCTGGACGAATAGACGTAATGGCAGGATCTGGCTTGACTCCCGAACTAGTTAAGGTGATTTTTAAAAAGACTGGCATAACCTCCTTTCATTCATCTTGCACCCGAGTTGCATCAGTTACAGGTGAGCCGAGTCCGTTAGGATTTTCGAATGCATCTCTGCGCCAAACTGATTCGACACTAATTACCCAGTACCTGGTGGAACTGAATAAGATTGAGCTACAGGCTAAATGACAGAAGCGATTGAACTAAAACCAGTAGCACCACCTATCTGGTTTCTTGCTTTGTGTACGGCAAGCGCTGTGGTAGGTTTAACATTATTATCGCCTGCTCTTCCGCTAATCAAAACCGAGTTGAATGTGTCGAGTGAAGCCGTACAGCAATTGCTAACGGTCTATCTTGTAGCGCTTGCGGTCGGGCAACTTGTGTGTGGCCCTGTGTCAGATCGAGTGGGTCGCCGTCCTGTCATGCTACTGGGTGCAGTACTTTTCAGTGTGGCGGGAATTAGCGCCATGTTTACTCACAGTATCAACCTGCTCATTGTACTGAGAGCTATTCAAGGGCTTGGTGGTGCAGCTTGTATGTCCATGGGGCGAGCTATCGTCAATGACGTTTTTGATCGCTCGGAAGCCGCACGACAAATGTCTTCCATTTCCATGGTGCTCGCAATTGCACCGGCAATGTCGCTTGCCTTCGGCGGTGTCCTTGCTCAATACGCTGGATGGAAAGGTTCAATGGCACTACTGGCAATCAGTGGTGTTGCAGTTTTCGCGTCGGCTTTTTACTTGATGGCAGAGACTAATCTTAATCGCGTCAGCAAAATAAATATCAGCTCGGTACTGAGCGCATACCGTAATGTATTACACAGCAAATTATTCATAGCGTGGGCAATGGCTGGCGGTATGCAAATAGGTATATTCTTTTCACTTAACGCTTTTCTTGCTTATCAATACCAACGTCATGGTTACTCGATGGCCGAATTTGGACTGTGGTTTGCGTTAACCCCATTAAGCTATTTGATCGGTAATACTGCCAACCGAAATTATTTTGTAAAAAAAGGTATTGAACGGGCTGCCCTGATCGGTTGTATATTAAGCATGATTTCGTTAGTGTCCCTGTTTATAACGCAAGCAATTGGATTAACCCATGCGCTGTCGCTGGCATTGCCGTGTTGTTTATTCGGATTCAGCAATGGCATCGTAGTAGCCAATTCAACCGTTGGCGCTATATCGGCATCGGGCAAGCAGATCGGAACCGGGTCGGGAATTGTTGGTGCGTGGCAAATGGCAACCGGCGGTATCGCTGGTGCTGTCATTGTAGCGCTCGGTGGCGCACAAGTGTTTTCAATTGCCGCCGGTGCTTTACTATTTATGTCAATAATAGCCGTGGCTTCCATGGTTTTTGTATGCACACGCTCTGACCTCTTATAAGTTATGCTATATCTCATCTCAGTCTATAATGCAGCAACTGGAGTGTTCCGCGAATGGCCCACCACCGTATAAGAAAGTTCAATACCTCCCATACCTACCCCGAACAAAATCTTGACAACGATCTATGCCAGGCAGTGGTAACGCAAGGTGGCAAGACGGTCTATTTGCGTGGCCAATGTCCGCAAAATCTGGATGACGCTAAGAATATTGAGAGCCATGATCCCGTGGAACAAACACATAAAGTCATGCAGAACATCAAACAGCTTATTGAGGAGGCCGGTGGAGACATGACTCATCTTGTCAAAGTTGTTATATATATAACCGATGTGCGACACCGGGAACCGGTTTATCGCACCATGGGAGAATACATAAAAGATGTTCACCCGGTCTCAACAGGTTTGGTGGTCCAGGCTTTGGCGCGCCCAGACTGGTTAGTTGAAATTGATGGTACGGCGGTTATACCGGATTAATTCTCTTAACTGGAATGGATAATATACAGTGTCTGTTGAAACTATCGAAACAGTTGTTGTAGGCGCAGGGCAAGCCGGTTTAGCCATTAGCGAACACCTGAGTAACAACAAAGGGGCTCATGTTGTATTAGAGCGTCACCGCATCGCCGAGCGCTGGCGATCAGAAAGATGGGACTCACTCGTTGCCAACGGACCTGCCTGGCATGATCGTTTTCCCAGCATGGAATTCTCTGATGTTGGCCCCGATGAGTTTGCACACAAAGAAAAAGTAGCAGCTTATTTCGAAGCATACGCTGATTTGATTAAAGCGCCTGTCCGCTGTGGTGTAGAGGTGCTTAACGTTCGACGAAATGAAGGTCGGCCCGGCTTTCGTGTTGAAACATCAGAAGGTGTAATAGATGCCATTAATGTGGTAGCAGCAACTGGTCCTTTCCAACACCCGATTATCCCGCCTGTTGTTCCGCAAGATACGCAAGTCTTGCAAATACATTCTAATGCTTATCGCAACCCAGAACAGCTACCTTCAGGAGCAACTCTGGTTGTAGGAGCAGGTTCATCAGGTTCTCAAATAGCAAATGAACTCATGCGTTCAGGGAGACAGATTTACTTGTCAGTGGGTCCTCACGACCGGCCACCGCGCAGCTATCGCGGTCGCGATTTCGTCTGGTGGTTGGGCGTACTGGGTAAATGGGATGCATCAGCCGTTACACCAGGTACAGAACACGTGACAATTTCGGTTAGTGGCGCACACGGTGGTCAGACTGTTGATTTTCGGCGACTGGCACAACAGGGTATGAATCTTGTTGGGCTAACTGAATCATTTAACAACGGTGTTTTGCACTTTGCAGGCGATCTTGCCAAAAACATTGCACATGGCGATGCTAATTACTTATCAGTATTACAAGAGGCAGATAACTACATCTTGCGTAACGGTCTTAACTTTCCCATGGAACCCGATGCACACATTATTGATTCAGATCCGGAATGCCTGGTTAATCCACTAAGCCAGTTAAACCTGAAAGACGCCGGTATAAATTCTATAATCTGGGCTACTGGTTTTGTAAGCGATTACAGTTGGCTACAAGCCAATGCTTTCGACGAGGCTGGAAAACCAAAACATCAACGTGGTGTGTCTGCCGAACCCGGCATCTATTTTATCGGCCTGCCGTGGCAGTCAAGACGAGGTTCGTCGTTTATCTGGGGCGTCTGGCACGATGCAAAATATATAGCTGATATGATTTCCAAGCAGCGTTTTTACTTCAATTATCAACCGTCTGATGTTAAAAACGAAATCGACCAATCAACATGAATGAAAAACCGACTGCGCTTTGCAATTCGTAATAAGCAAAAAAATGCTAACGAGGATCTACAGGCGCATTGTTTCGACCTACAATCTGCTCAATTTTGTAAGCTATCTTGAACAGAGCGGCCTCCCCCCAGGGCTTACCAACTAGCTGTACTGCTATTGGCATACCATTTTCCGCGGTAGCAACTGGTAACGTTATAACAGGTAATGTTGTCATGGTAGTAGCATAGGCAACGGCTAACCAGCGATAGTATTCGGGTATGGCAAGGCCTTCAGGTTCTTCTGGATACCGGACATCTGCGGCCACGCTGGCTATACTCGTTGCAGGGCAGATAAGCACATCTGTGTCATGCATGAATTGCGCACCATCATTCACGATTTTTGCTTGTAGTCTTAACGCTGATCGAATTTGCTGTGATGTTTGCGCGATACCAAGCTCTGCATTCCAGACCACTTCGGGTTTAATGATCGTTCGGTTTTTATCAAGAATCGATTCCAGTCCGGTTGCGAACACATTCGCTCGCAGTACATCGAAAGCTTCATGCACACCACTTAAATCCGGATGGGATTCGGATATGTGTTTACAGGATTTCAACTTATCATCAATAAAATTGGTGAACAGCGAAGCAATTTCATCTGACACCGCTGTTATTCCCAAATTGGTACTAACCGCAATGCGCAATGAACTCAGGTCCGTTTGTTCAGATTGTTGAACAGCGTTCTGCATGGCATTGGTGTTTTCGGTTCGCATAACATCTGCAAACAAAGCCAAGTCAGTGATGTTTCTGGCCATCGGTCCCTCCTCTCCAAGTACATCGAATGGCAGGAACTTAGAATCTGAACGAATGCTGCCTGGTGATGGTCGTAAACTGCTTACACCACAAAAGCTTGCTGGTGTGCGCAGCGAACCGGCCATATCCGAGCCGTGTGATAACCAGGCGCATCCGGCTGCTAATGATGCGGCAGCCCCACCTGACGAACCACCAGACGATAGCGCAGTGTTATGTGGAGACCGAGTGATACCGAATACATCATTGAAGGTTATGCCACCAGCACCAAATTCCGGTGTGTTCGATTTGGCGTAGACAACACCGCCATTGTGTTCAATGCGCTGAACCAGCTGGTTCGACTTTTCAGGAATATTGTCCTTGAAGACAACTGACCCCATTGTGCTTCGAACACCTTCAACATCAGTTAAATCTTTGATAGTGACCGGTAAACCGCAGAGTTTTCCACGCTGTTCAACTGGCAAGTTTTGTAATTGTTTAGCCTTTTGTGCAGCACGGTCAAAGCAAAGTGTGGGCAGCGAATTGATATTTTTGTCCACTGCATTAATTCGGGATTGCAATGCATCGAGCGCCTCTTGAATCGACACTTTAGCTGTTTTCAGTTTTGCAACGACGTCGCTTGCGGACTGCTGATAAAGCTCACTCATTATTTTTATACCTGTTTGATTTGATATCCAGAGCGAACACTTAACCATTCAAACTTAGGCTTGCCCTAAGTGCGCGTGAGGTTCTTTTACAAATTTCAGAAATACCATACCGATAATAAACAGAATGAGTATAGAAACGATACCGATGCGTGTGCTGCCGGTTTGCACTCCGACAACGCCGACAAGCACTGGACCAACTACCGCAGCCGACTTGCCAAGCATATTCAGGAAGCCAAAATACTCACCGCTTCTGTCTTGCGGTATAAGCTGACTAAACAACGAGCGACTCAGCGATTGTACACCGCCTTGTACTAATCCAAGGACCACGGCAAGCGCATAGAAGTGAACAGCTGATTGCATAAAACCGGCGGCAAAGGTTGCAACTACATAGGCACTAAGTGCTATCCATAAGCCGCGCTTAGCACCGTACCGTTCCCCTATTCGCCCAAAAACCAGTGTTGCCGGGAAACCGATAAATTGAACAATAAGCAACGCTATGATCAAGCTGTTTGAGTCTAGTCCTATTGACAAACCATAATCTACCGCCATGCGAATGATGGTTGCCAATCCATCAATGTAAAACCAATAGGCAAGTAGGAACAATGCAATGTTTCTATCCGCAAATATTCTTTTAATAGTCTTTCCCAATTTGCTTAAAGAATTGGCAATACTGGTTTTTGATGCTGATGAAGCTGGCTGCTCAGGAACATTGATAAGCAGCGGTATGGTGAATACAAACCACCATATGGCGACACTGACAAACGACCATTTAACCGCCTCTGCTGCATCTGCCAAGCCAAAAAGGGAAGGCTTAAGTGTCATTACCACATTCACCAGAAACAGTAATCCTCCACCCAAATAACCCAGCGAAAAGCCCAGTGCAGACAAACTATGCTGCTTCGACTTAGGAGCCAGTATTGGCAGCATTGCATCGTAGAATACGTTGGCACCGGAGAACCCGATAATGGCAACCACGTAGACGATCACGGCGACTGGCCACATGCCCTGTTCGACAAAGAAGAAACTGGCGGTGGCCAGTATGCCAAGCATGGCAAATACGCTGAGTAGACGTTTGTGCAAACCTCCAGAGTCAGCGATTGCACCCAGCAGCGGTGCCAGTATCATGATAATCAAGCTTGCAACAGAATTTCCCAGCCCCAAATAGAAGGTGCTGGTTGTCACTGCCATGTCTCCACTCCAGTACTGCTTGAAGAACAATGGGAAAAAGCCCGCCATAACGGTCGTAGAGAAAGCTGAGTTAGCCCAGTCGTAGAGTGCCCAGGAACGCTGTGATCGGTTGGTTTTAGTAGCCATAAGTGCATGCTAACAAATGCACATGGTGGCGGCTATCATTGCTCGCACCAGTTACCCTCCGATATATGACCGGGATGGTTAGGTGCCGTTAACTCGTTGGACTTCCGATCACGGCAAGCGATACACCAACACCTACCACGAGTATCCACAGGCCTCGTTGCCAGCCAATGCGCTCGCCAAGCCAGAGCCACGCGAACAGCGCAGTTGCTGCTGCAAATGCGGAAAACCCGATGGATGCAGCAATACGCCCATCACCAGCTGAGCCGATTAAAAAAGAGCCCAACGCAGTGGTTTCAAAAAAGGCCTGTGCCAGCACAAGGTGTAGCGTGCGACCCTTTGGCCAGCTTACTTTACTGTTTCTAAGCACCAGCGCAGCAACTAATATAAGCGAACCAAGCAAAGCGAACAGACGATTTAAAAACAGTGCATGCATGGCTCCCAGCGACGAGCCGGCTTCTTGAGCGAGGAACATTCGAAACGCAACTGTCATGGCAGCTAGCAGCCCATAAAAGGCAGTCACTTTTAGCCATTGTGCATCGTAGTGCTCCACGGCATTGTCGGCTGCTGCAGGCCGTGCAAGCATAGCAACACCGATGAACACAACTATCATGGCACTCACTTGTAACCAGGACCAGGGTTGGCCAGATACGATATTGAGTAAGACCAGCAGTACGGTGAAGGTTGATGCTGCAGGTGATGCAACGGTCACCGGGCCGCGAGCTAAAGCTTTATATAAAAAGTACAAAGCGACCAGATTAAGCAAACCAGAGATGGCAGATGCGGTCCACCCCCATAGCTGCCACCCTGGCCAATCGTTTGTCACGAGCAACCACAGCGACAGTGCGATCAGGGATAAACCCATGATGATCAGAAACAGCATGCTCGACGCGACTCGTTGCGCTGTAACTCGCGCAATGCAGTCTGAAGCACCAATTAATATAGCGCCGAGCAATCCCCACAACATTCCGCTCATGCGAAACGAGCTGTCATGGATAAGTATTTACCGTATTTTTTACAGCCACCCATAGAAACAGCTCAGCATGTACCGGTTAGCTGTGAACTATATCAGGCTGCGCGGCGCAGGAACTCCATAACCATCGCAGCAGTCCAGGTAAATGACTCACCGCCGCAGGGCTCGCCGGTTATCGGATCATAGTATTCAGCGAAACCGCCGGTATTGATTAATTCGAGGCTGGCTGCTTCAATTTTTAATGCCATATCGTTGTATCCGGATTTTCTCAGGCCATCACTTATCAAATAGTTGATTATCAGCCACGAGGGACCGCGCCAGTAGCGCTTTGCATCAAACTTCTTGTCCAGAGGGTCGTGACTCGGTACAAGGTAGTTGCATGAATCACCGAGCGCCGACAGGCGTTCAACAAGTGCATCGCTACGCTGCTTTGGAAGTGCAATCAGGACTGGCAACAAGCCGCCAACAGACGCACTGTCTACTGGAGCATTGGCTGCTCTATCAAAACAAATATATTGATTTAATGAGTCGTTCCACAAACTCTCCATTGCCGCCAGTCCGGCCGCCGCTCGTTGGCGATTTCGATCTGCTACGTCTGCCTCTCCGAGTTCATCAGCAAGTTCGGCAAGGTCGGCACACGATCGTATCAAGATCGCATTAAAACCCGGGTCAACTATTTGGAACGGTGATGCGTCGTGCAGTACTTTGTTATTCCAACCAAGTGATCTGAAATGTTCAACTAACCATATGTAGCGATCATATTGTTCTTTAGTGGGGCGGTGCGCTGGGTCGGCATGCTGCGTATCTCGGCGAGTGTATGGTGTAACACCTTCAGTAGGAACACGCTCAAACGCATCATCCCAATCTATGGAGTTGTCTCGTCCAGCTTCCCAGGGATGAATAAGCGCAACTAATTGGGTGTTAGCAGGGTCCCGGCTGTTATAAAACCATTCATGCCATTGATCTATTCGCGGTACCAGATCGAGTGCACGTGCACGCGCCAAAGATTTATCTTTGGCCATATCGAACAACCGTTTAACAGCAAACCCGGCAACCGGTGGCTGCGTTATTCCCGATGTTGGTACCTTGCGATTCGTACCCCAAATGTCGGGGCCAGGAAAATAGCCATCATCGAGTTGATGAAAAACGATGTGAGGCACCATGCCATCTTCCCACTGATGAGCAAACAAGGTATCTACTTCCAGCCAGGCTCGATTTTCGTCAACATATGACTGACCAATCGCAGTCAGGCAGGAATCCCAATTCCACTGAAACGGATACAACCCGTGTGTTGGCACGGTATAAGTGCCACGGTCATTGATCTTAAGAATCTTGGCTGCTTCGTCAAAAATCTCTTGTCGTTTCTGTTCAGTCATTGTTGAGCCTAATCTGTCAATGCATACTGCTTTGTGGCGGAAAACTGTTGCGAGGCGAAGGAGTGTGTTTGCGCTATTGCATTCTCAAACAGCCAGTTCGGTTTCTGGATCGAACCATCGAACTCTATCTGACAATGGCTGCAAGCCAAGAATGTCGCCGCTGCTAATCGAAGTATCGCTATCGAGAACAACACGAAACAGATTGTTTTCTATATTACAGCTAGCGAGAACGTGTGAGCCAAGCGGTTCAATCAAAGCGACTTTTGCTTGTAACGGGCCGTTGTGGTCCAGCGTTAAGTCTTCTGGTCGAATAGCGAAATTCAATTCATTCTTACTACTGTGTGGACCATTTATAGTTGCACCAGCAACACTCCACACGCCATCATCGACCTTTTTTGCTGGTAGAAAATTCATTGGTGGATTACCAATAAACGAACCCACGAAGTGCGCTGCAGGATTGCGATAGACTTCTACTGGTGCTGCAGCCTGGATAATGTGGCCGCCCTGCATAATGGCAATTCTATCGGCCATGCTCATAGCTTCAACCTGATCATGCGTTACATAAACTGTGGTTGTATTACTTTCAGCGAGTATGCCTTTGAGCTCTGCTCGCATTTCCATGCGTAGCAACGCATCCAAATTCGATAAAGGCTCATCCATTAAAATGACGTCTGGCTCTGTTGCCAATGCTCGAGCTACTGCAACGCGTTGTCTTTGACCTCCTGATAACTGACCAGAGTATCGCTCCAGCAATTGTTCAATATGCATCAGCCCGGCTGTGCGCTTAACGCGTTTATCGACTTCGGCTTGATCCATTTTTGCCATACGTAAACCGAATGCGATGTTCTCGAAAACTGTCAGGTGCGGAAATACAGCATAGTTCTGGAACACCATGGCAATGCCACGATCTTTGGGCGGCAGATGATCAACACGTTTTCCGCCAATATGAACCTCACCGGATGTGGCGGTTTCGAGTCCTGCAATTATGCGCAGTAGTGTGGTTTTTCCACACCCTGAAGCGCCAAGAAGAACAAGAAATTCCTCATCGGCAATGGTTAGGTCGATGGAATGCAAAGCATCGAATTTACCAAAACGTTTAGCCACTTGTTTGATCTGTATTTCAGCCATGGAAATACTCCGTAAAAATTGTACGCTCAGCGATATAGCTATTATTGTTCATGATTATCATTGTGTTCACTAGCGGTTAGCGATTCCCCACATGGCGAAAAGATACTTACGAACGAAGAAGATGAATATCAAGGCTGGTAGTACCAGTACAGCACCACCGGCAAATTTTAGATGTAATGGTGCATCGTCCAGACTTTGCAATAAAAAGGCAGGTAACGTTCTGTGCTCAATGGTTAACACCGCTGCGGCAAAAACCTCGTTCCATGAAACAACAAATGCAAATATGGCTGATGCGGCAATTCCGGGTAAAACCAAAGGAAATATAACTTTCATAAATGCTTGAAATCGATTGCATCCGAGCGTCCAGGCTGCCTCTTCAAGCTCTATTGGAATACCAGAGAACAAAGAAAAAGTAATTAGCACGGCGAACGGCAGTGCCAAAGTCGTGTGCACTATCGCCAATCCAAATACGGTATCGTCCAGTCCAACTTTTATAAACATGATGGCCATTGGCAGTGCCAATAGTGGTAACGGAAATGCCCGGGTCATCAATACCAGAATTCTAAACAGATTCTTACCACGAAAATCGAAACGCGACAGAGCGTAACCCGCCGGTGCGCCAATCAGTATCGACATGACCATAGTCAGGAAAGCCACTTGGACCGAACTCCATAACGCTTTACCGACACCATTAAAAAACAAGAAAAACTCTACGCTTTCAGTGTCGAATGAGGGCACGATACTTTTCGGAAAAGCGGTCACCGCTGACGGCGATGAGAGCGCATTGGATAACAGCAGGTAGATAGGCACTAATACCCATAAACACAAAATAATAACTGAGCCGTTGAATGCCCAACGTGCAGCCCGGCTCTGACCAACCACCATATTGGGTGCAGTACTCATAAGCTTGCCCCTTTAGGTGTTCTCAGACTCCACATAAAGAATACGGTGCTGATTATAGAGATGATTAGTATCAACATGGCAAACGCTGCCGCTGTATGGCTATCCTGAAGAACAAACTGTCGGTTATAAACCTCACCCATCAGGACAGGTAAATTGGTTCCACCTAGTGCGGCAACAACTGCGAATACTTCAAATGCAAGAATGACGCGAAGAATCAATGCGGTTTGCAGACTTGGTTTAAGTAGCGGTAACGTTATCTTGGTAAAGCGTTGCCAGGTGTTAGCGCCATAGACTTGCGCCGCTTCATAATACTCTTTTGGTATCAATCCAATTCCTGCAACCAGTATGACCAACATGATTGCGGTAGCGCGCCAGATCTCAGCCAGTACCACTGCTAGAAAAATAACACCTTTATTCTGATAGCTAAGAAAAGTGATCGGCTGTTCGATCACACCTGTTGAATAAAGTATTGAATTGAGAAAACCGGTTTGTTCGAAAATGGCCAGCCAGATTAAACCTGCAGCTAAATCTGATATGCCTAATGGAATTGTCCAGATATACAGGATGATATCGCGCCCACGTTTCATGTTCGACACAAAACTTGCCATCAGTAAAGACAATGCAAGCTGGATTGGTACAACAACGAGTGCAAGCAACAACGTATATGTCAGCGCTTTGTCAAATTTCCAATGACTGACCATCTTGGTAAAATACTTGGTAGTCAGCTCACCTTCATCCGTTGCGAAAGCCTGCCAGGCGACCAGCGTGAATGGATATACAAAAAATACAAGCAGAAAAAGTGTCGCTGGAAGCAACAACAAATACGGTAGTGATCGACTTTGCATAAGCTTCAACTACTAAAAAGGTAAAAACAATGGATGCCTGGAATGTAAGTGACCGGTCGGTTCGATGAACCGACCGGCTTACTGCTACGAGATATACAGCGCGAATTGATGCCGCGCTACGCTAGTTGCTTACTCGACAGGGCAAGGACCATCAGAGGCTGGGTCTGGACCCCAGCACGGAGCTGCCGCTTCATTCATCACACTTGCGAGTGCTTCAGCTTGCTCGTCCAGTACCGCACGAACATCTTCGCCACCAAGAATGATACGCTCGAAAGAGTCAACATAAACTGCGTTGAACTCACCACCCAGTTTGCCAAGACCCACTGGCAGTAGACCCGGGTTCGCATCATCAGAGCCAGACATAGCGGCTATTGCTGCGCCAGATGTTTGCACTGCAGGCGGCATGTCACTTGGCAGTTCAGCTGTTACTACTGGGAAAAAGCTGGTTACGCGAAGAGTTTCAGTCTGTGTGGACGCCTTCAACATGTAAGCCAATAATTTCTTGGATGCTTCCATGTCAGGGGCAGTTTTTGGAATGCCTATGCCAACAACGACTGGCATAAAACCACGACCGGTTGGACCTGCCGGAGCTGGGAAAGCAATGAAGTCGTCTGGTCGCTCGTTGAATGCATTGGCCAAACGTGCAGTGTGATCGAATGCCACCCAAACTTCTTCAGTCAGCAACTGCTCTTGCATGGCTGAGTAACCAGTTGAACCAGGGTTAGTGTACTGCCACAACTCCTTGAACTTGTTCCACGCGGTTTCAGCTTCTGCAGATCTGAACTTTGTAACCATCGAGTTTGTATAGGACGGGTAGAGATAACCCTGGAAAAAACGGTGCTTCAAACCTTTGGGACCAGCAGGGAATCCAAATTTTGGAGAGCCTGATGCTTCTGCCATGTTCTTGGACCATTCAATAAGCTGGTCGTAAGACAATGCATTGATGTCCGCACCTTCAGGCAGGAACTCAAGTGCTTTCTTATTTGCAGCCATAACATAGGTCGCCTGCATCCAGGGGACATACTTCTGTTCGCTACCACCTAGCTTGCCAAGCTCCATGAACGTTGCGTTGATTTCAGCATCACCGAAGTCAACTTCAGACAAGTCGATCATGTGGTCGCCAAGGCTGATTAGATCTCCGTGCAAACCGCCAATGAGGCCGATTTTA
>Ga0114956_1000496_pt1 | contig 28788 bp, 23 predicted proteins | sample MaitaG_FD_87304 | JGI IMG/M metagenome (GOLD analysis project Ga0114956, IMG submission 87304) | Marine algal microbial communities from Maine, USA - Maine_Asex2 metaG | ecosystem: Host-associated > Algae > Red algae > Unclassified | place: Maine, USA | collected 2015-01-05
CGACTATCGCCTGCAAGATTTTATGTCAGCGGTATTTGATCGATTCGGTGTTAATGTTGAAGAGCAAACCGACAACTGGATTTTACAACCCAGTGATAATATGCACGTTGACTCATTTCCATTTCTTCCCGCTTCAGGATTAACAATTACTTTTGAACGCGAAGTTGCCTTAACACGTGAAGACTTCACTTTCATAACCTGGGACCATCCAATGGTTACCGCCGCAATGGATATGATATTAAACGAAGGTTTTGGACAGGCAGATTGTCGCGTTGTATCGCTAGATGTGTTACCCAAAGGCCTGGCGTTTGTAGAAGCCATTTACGTTATGGGTTGCACCGCCGACAGTAAATTAAACATAGAGCGTTTTTTACAAGCCAGCTTGCAAACCTACTATGTTGGTATCGATAAGAAACAGTACAACGACGTAATTGAACAAGTCGATCTGGATTCGGCAGGTGTTCGCTACGATCGCAACAAGCTAAAAGGTGTTGTGCAAAAACACCGCGAGTTGCTGGACTCGGTCATTGAGCAAACTCGCGAAATAGCTGAATCTGCTATCCCTGAATTTGTCGATGAAGCGCGTCAGAATATAGAAACTGAATTTAGCGATGAACGTGAACGAATGGTGTCTCTGCAGCGAGTCAACGCCAGCGTGCGTGATGATGAAATCACCATGATTGATGAACGTCGAGACGCACTACTCGCAGCCTTGGAAGGCGTGCAGGCAAGACCCGTATCGGTTCGAGTCATGTTTAACAACTAGCACGCGGGCACTTTGAAAAGCGACTAAAGGCTTTACCTATGAAAATTGTCTCGTTCAATACCAACAGCATTCGACTTCGAATGCATCAGCTTGAAGCGCTGCGCGATACTATTGCTCCAGACATTATCGGCATTCAGGAAACCAAAGTAACCGATGAGGAATTTCCTGTTGAGGTGCTAAAAGAGATGGGCTATGAGTCGGTTTTTTTTGGCCAGAAAACGCATTATGGAGTAGCTATGTTAGCAACCACTCCAATGAAAGATGTACAGTACGGCTTCACCGGTGACAGCGAAGATGCACAACGACGATTAATCACGGCGACCATCACTACCAAAAAAGGCAACGATGTCACGGTTATAAACGGCTATTTTCCACAAGGCGAGAATCGTAAACACGAAACTAAATTTCCAGCCAAGGAAAAGTTCTACGCTGACTTGCAAACCAAACTTGAGACAGAACACAAAACCAGCGAACACCTGGCTGTTATCGGCGACTACAATGTTGCGCCAGTAGACAACGATCTTGGTATAGGAGCAGATAATGTAAAGCGCTGGCTGCGTGCTGGTACTACGTGCTTTTTGCCTGAGGAGCGCGAGTGGTTACAAAAACTACAAGACTGGGGCCTTGATGATAGCTACCGGGTCAAGTACCCCGACGTAGACGATTTGTACAGCTGGTTTGACTATCGCAGTAAAGGCTTTAGTCGCGACCCGAAACGAGGTATACGCATAGACCATATACTCACTACCTCTGTGCTGACCGAAACACTGGTTGATTCAGGTATTGACTACGACATTCGGGCTATGGAGAAACCATCAGACCACTGCCCGGTTTGGTCAGAGTTTGATGTTTAAGGTGTAAAAATCGGTACTCGATCTGCCAGACACTTTACGATGAAGGCGAGAGTTGTAGTTCCGCTTTAGGCTCAATAGCGGTCATAGTTTCTCATCAAGAATCCCGTCATCAAATCTAAAATCGACCGTCTGATGTGTCGGTAAAGCGGTCATAGCGATGTCTGTGTTATAAGTGCTATATATTGCATCATGCATGGTCAGAAATATCGGTAAAGCTGTCGCTCAGCGCGGCAGAACGAGCGGCTGCAAGGTTCCCACTGCGGTCATTCGCGTCATCGAAAATCACAACACAAAACACGTTTTTCATCCGTCGCTTAACAGCACCAAGCAGTCTAAGCGGACACCACCCCCAATATGTTCTGGTTCAACCCTCACTTATTTTTCAACGGCAACCGGATGAGCTTTATCGACTGCGCATGCTTGAGAATAGCATCGCTAAAACGAGTTAGTCGCATTGCACGAGGCAGACGAACCAGGTTACGAGGAACTAAAGCTGAAACTACTTAAAAGCCATGTAGATGCGTTTGCCGCAACGACCAGTTGCAGGTATTGAGCGGATTAAGGCTTATTAGATTATCGTTTTGGATAATTTCACCAGTATCCACATAGGCTCACAAACTGACGTACACAGTAACACTGCATAAACGGATGAGTAAGTAGAGCCGCTTAGTGCAAGCAATTTACAGTGGCGTGTAACGCGGGCTCACTGAATTCTCGCCTTCATTCTTAATTAAAAGCGATCGAGGGTCGCACTCGTATGAGTTCATATTGTCACCGGATGCACCTAGCAATTCTTCAGCGGTTATATTTATCGGGGTGTCATCAATAGGAATTTCAAGATCACCGAAAAAAGCAGAACCCGAGTAATTTAGTATAAAGTCGGCGTCAGGGAATGCGCTATAGATCTCTCCATCGGCTGACCAGTCAAAGCTGCCACTGCCTGTCATCTTCAAGATAAAAGTTATTTCAGGCTCGGTTGCAGTGGCTGGAGTTACGGAAGAATTCGTAAGATCAACAGCACCTGTAGCACTGCCATCAGCGTTAAAGGTAACCGTAACACTGCCAGTCATTGTGCCCAAGTCACTAGCTTCGTTATCAGGGGACTGTGCCAAATAATTGCTTCTTGTCTGGGCATTCATATCGACCATATCCAGAGTCCAGGAGCCAACCAGGCAGCTATCTCTTGCTGATGGAGTGATAACGATAGGTTCAGGCTCTTCTTCACAAGCATCTTCTATCGTCGTTACAGCAAGCTCGGAAAAAATCGATGGCGTTCCATCAAGCATCCCTGTCATTGCAACAAGCAAACTCTCACCTGCCGGACGTCCCCTTGCCATTTCAAAACCAGCAGGTGCGAAACCGCTATCACAAACACAATCACCTTCCCAACAAAAGAGTTGCAACTCCGCATCCGCAATGGAAGATGTTGCACCTGAGTTACTCCAATGTATGTAGCCTGTGCCTTTTATCTCAAGTTCAACAAAGTAGGCAGCAGCACCATCGACAGGCTCGGGGCCTTTGTATTCGAGTGAGGCTATTTCGCCGGTTTTGATGGTGTCGTCAGCAAGCGGAGTTACCGTACTCCGCTTGACCGTTCGACCACCAACTCCGGTAGACACCCACGGGAAACCCCAACTGGTATCACCCGAACCGAATGCCGGCCAGCCCGCAAATGCATCTCCACCTATAATGTTTGCCACACCTTCCAAACGATCCTGGTCACTACCGCTCAGTTGATAAATAGGCGCTAAACCCAACCATAATCCTGATGTTATCGAGTTACTTACATGAGACCAAAACCCTATGGTCGAATAGTCTGAGGAGAAAAGATCATAGAACGGAAATCCTCCTGACTCATATTCCGACCAGAACCCATTAAGAACCGGCCCATCACCGATCCCGATCAGGTCTGCAGCAGCCCAACTGGCCGTTCCTTCACCTATCCAGTGAGGTAGAGGTAAGGTACTCGCCATCTCAAATTGAAAACAGTGGGAAACTTCATGGGCCAGAGTGAAATCTTTGGCTGTCTGCGGAAGAGCATCGAAACCCGCACTAGCTGCTTCGTTAATAACAATCCAACAGGAATCTAATGACTCAAAGCCAAAGTCAGAAATTTGGAGATTACTGAGCCAGATCCTCAATCTATTTGTAAACGGAATAGCATACGCCAGCGTAGCAGCGTCAATACCATCACCGCTGTTACTATTAAAGGTATCGTCATGGTTAGTGAGCCTCACCACTTCTATTGGACTTTCCAGGGTATGCCCAATCTTCGGGAACATTCGGAATGCCATCAGGGTAGCCTCTTCCGCTAATGTGGGATCTGCTCTGCGTGTCTGCGCCGGGGAAGCGCGAGTACCCTTTCCAGTATCTTCCGAATCATTCAGCGGCACAACGCGCTCATAAATGGCATCGAGTTCTGCTGGTGTCAACTCTTCTTCAAAACTGAAAATATCATTGAGTACATGCGTGGCAAAGAGGTGAGTACTCCCGTCAGGTCGCCACTCAGAATCTGCCGAAATGGGGCCAAAATAAGCTTCAAACTGGGCTACTGCAAATTCCTTTGTCAGTCCATTTTCGGCACGCATTGCTTTTAGGCGAGCAAGGTTACTTAAACCGCCATCAGTCGACGGTGGATTGGTGAGTGGGGACGTAGTATCGTTACCGTCTGATGATGGGTTACTGTCAGAACAGCTCGCCAGTCCAAGTATGGTGACAATGAGAACGACACAGGTAATTGTTCTTAATAAAAGCGGGGTGACAATTCCAATTCGGGCATCGGAATTAATTTTCAGGGATACGTCCATTCCAAAATCTCTCCAGATACAGAAGCGTTTGTTAGTGGACAGCAGCGCAATCAACATCAACGCAAACCAAAAGCCAAACCAAACATTTGAGAGAAATAGGCTAACAAAATACCGTGCAAAGAAAAACACCCTGTTCGGGGGAAGACGATAAATTCAGAGTAAGGGTCAACACTTCACATTGCTTTTACACCCCTACATAGAGCTAACACATATAGACCAAACATAAGCTTGGATTTCATTTCGAATTTTTGATAGTTTATTTCTAACCCCAATCAATACGAAAACTACAAGGAGATCAAGTGAAAAGAATATTCCTGTTATCACTGCTAATTTTAGTGGTCGGCTGTGGCAGTTCGGGCAGTACTGATACGACAGAGCCACCAGTTACTGGCACAGAAAACAACCTAGGCCCAGTATTTACCAACGTTCGTGACACGGAGTTGCTCGGTACCTTTATCGGAGAGCTATCCAACGGCTGCACAGTCAGCCACGAATTTACTGCAGATGGTCAGTATTTTATTACCGGCCTGGACAGGATTGTTAGCGCCTCGATTCAGGTTGAAGACTTTGAACGTAACTTTGAATTTGAATCTGAATACAGTTACGCTGTTTACGTATCGGACGTAACAGATAACCTGCAAGCGGATTGCAGCGGTAGCAATGAGCCTTGGAATACAAGGAACGCAGACCAACCAAATATCTGGCGTCTATTAGTCATAACCGGCCCTAACGCTAACGACCCTTCACGCTTGGTCGACGGCTCAACTTCAGAGATACTGGGCATCCGACAGTAGCTTGTTCGAATGCCCGCCGGCACAGTGAATACCGATGGGCGCGAATTAGACGCCTCGCTGCTTTGTTTTTAGAGCCGCTAGCGTCCATCCTCACGCTTTCACCCTTTTCATGCCGGGGTCATACAAGGGTTTCTAGTGCACCTTGCAATCAGCCAGCTTTGTCGCGACTTCAAGTTAATAGGTAGCTTGCATAACGTAATCTTGGCTCACACCTGGTTCATACGAAGTCAGACTTTACTTCGCTGAAATTTGGTCCGGTGCTTTCAGCGACGGTACCCGTGTCTTTAATTCAATCCATCAGTTCAGCAGCGACCGGCTGGAATGTGCTGTTAAACGACGGATGAAAAGTGAATCGATCGAACTGAACTTACAGCATTTGACTGGCAGCAAAGTGCTGGAAACAGCCAGTCACGGAATGTGCTTGCTGTTGTATTTTACAATGATGCAAGTGACATCAAAGTCGGTAAAGCGGTCACTGAAACATTCAGATTCTCGAGCAGAATTCTGTAATACGACCGTCTCAATTTTGACCAATTCTGTTATTCGCCCACTCGTTTGCAGGCTAGATCCAGATAGCGGTCATTTGTGTTAACTATCAAACGTCGAACACTGACTAATCAATGTTGAGGAGTTTCGCTGCCTTTAAAAGCCGGGATTTGTGCAGAAATAAGATCATCAATGTCGTTGGTCGATAAGTTTGGCTTATCTAATTCGACAACTGATTTCAGCAGTTTAATAATTTCATAGACCTTCGCGACAAACTCAGATCGATGTGGGCTTTCCTGTTACCAAATTTGAGCATCGCTGGAAATCGAACTGGACGGGTTTTGCAGAGATAAGGCCTGTTGGTGGTGATTAGCGCTTTGAAACGTCTCCATGGTACTGAACTTGCGCAACATGCGTTCGATAAACCGAATCCTTGTTAGCAAGGATTAAGCGGCGACTCACCAGCTAGATACCGCTTAAGCTCCTCAGCAATCATGCTTGCCGCTAAGTCCACCGTAGTTGTCGATGCTCCTGCAATATGCGGAGTAAGCAACACATTTGGTAACGCTCGCAATGGGGAGTTTTCCGGCAATGGTTCCGATTGGTACGTATCGAGTGCGGCACCGGATAATTGCCCAGTGGTCAATGCATTTACCAAGGCATTCTCATCAACCAAAGACCCGCGCGATGTATTGATCAGCACAGCACCGCGTTTCATTTTCGCAAACGTGTTTGCATTAAACATTTGATCCGTCTCTGGAGTTGCTGGCAAATGTAAGGAAACGACATCGGACTGCGCTAATAGCTCTGGTAATTCCACATTAACAATGCCATATTCGGTATCCGCTTTGTCTACAGTAATGTATGGGTCGGATACCACTATTTTTGTGCGAAAGGCCTTGAGTAACTGGCCCACACGACGACCAATATGAGCATACCCAACAAGACCAACCGTCATCTTGGAAAGCTCTTTTCGCTGCACATCTGCGCGATATAAATCGCCTCTCCAGATACCATTCATTAATGCGGCATGGCCTTTCGCGATATTTCGGGTCTCAGCTATGATCACTCCTATGGTAAATTCTGCCACCGCACTTGCATTGCGACCTGGTGTATTAACAACAACGATGCCTCGCTCTTTTAAAGCCTGCCTATCTACGTTCACCGGCCCGCCTCGTGACACACCGACAAACTTTAATGCGGGCAAGCGATCAAGCATCTCCTTCGTTAAAATCGCAACGTGTGTGATAAGCACTTCAGCAGATTCTGCTAGTCGAACTATCTCATCAGGCTCGCCTTGAAATTCTTTGATGTTCGACATTTCTGGCAGATCACTTCTTTGCACTAATGTAGAATCAGGAAATGGTAGGTCGTGCGTCGTGCATTCCAGTGGCTGGTCTATGCAATCAGTCAATGCCCGTTCAAATGCAGAGGCTTGCATAAAGTTATCGCCAATAATGGTGACTTTTGTTGTCAACGTTGAGACTCCCGATACAGTTTTTAAACTGGTTTATGATTTGAGCTACGCATGTCGGCTAAGTTAGTCCAACCCGGCCGAAGGTTATTCTTCAATTCAGAATAGGTGTGATAATTCCGCTCGAAGTGTTTTACTGAATCGGCAATAGGCTCATTAATTTCACCTAAAGAAGGTGCAACCCAATCTGCGACACAATCACTCATTGAAGAATAATAGCCCTGACCTACCGCTGCAATCATTGCCGCACCCGCCGCCCCTGCTTCTGCGCGGGATACGCTTCTCACTGGTCGATTCATAATATTTGCCAGCAGTTTTTTCAGTGCCACAGAATTTGCACCACCACCGGTAATTCGAATTTCGACTGGTAACTCACCAAATTGCATGTAGCAATCCTTCGCAGCAAAACAAATCCCCTCATACACCGCCTTAGCCAGATCAATAAACCCGACATTTTGATCAAGGCCAGAAAAGCTTGCTCGAGCATTAACGTCGAAGAAAGGACCACGCTCTCCTGCAGTTGAGATGTACGGGTGATATACAATACGTGATGGAGTGTCAGTGTCTATTTTCTCATCGAATTGAGCCAAAAGCTGCTCGGTGGTTACGGAGGTGCATGACAACTCAGCCATCTCCTTAGCCACCTGCACCAGCCAATCAATATTAAGTGTTGCCGACATATTGGTTTGCAGCTGTGCAATACCGCCACCGGGAAATACGATGCTATAACCGGTTTTTTCCTCAGGCAATGAAATTGCATCTGTTTGACTCGTGTAACGAAGATGAACACCCGTTGTGCCCAAAATTGTCATGGCCGTATCAAGACCACGTTCGTACATACCCCCACCCAGCGCAGAACACATCACGTCAATGGCACCTATGTGCACAGGCGTACCAGCAGGCAAACCGATTAACTTAGCGATTGCCTCGAGTACATTGGAAGAGTCGTCAAGACCGTCAATCATTGGCGGAAGTAAATTAGCTCTGTGGCTCAGACCAAGTATCGACAACACCTCATCACTGTAAACGCCTTTTCTGATATCACCGAAATTAAATAAACCTTCACCAGGGTCAGTTGCTCGTTGGCCAGTGAGTACAAAGTAGAGGTAGTCTTTCGGGTGATAACACGTTGTCGCCTTATCTAATAATTCAGGCTTATGACGATCTAGCCACATCATCTGAGTACGAGCTTGCGCCGCATTAACAGCGGTACCGGTTAATTCATATAGCCGATCATATAGAGGGTTTTGTTCCAGCTCAGTTGCTATTTCAGCTGCTCGCGAATCAAGCCACAACCATCCTTTGTGCACCGGATCGCCCGCTGCATCCACCAACCACATGCCATCTCCTTGGGCCGTTACGGAAACCGCACTAATCAAATATGATTTATCGCCTAATTTGGTGACAAGCTCCTTAAGAGTATTTATCATTTTTTGTCTGGTTTCGAGCATGTCCTGCTCAGCCATTTCATCGTTACTGGTAGTGTATTCATTTGGTGTTGAAGAAAATGCTAACACGTCGCCACGCACACTGAAAGCCACACACTTTATCAGCGATGTGCCTGCATCAATTCCAATTAAAATGTCCTGGCTTTTATCCGTCATGGGAATATCTCACGCTTAGGTTTAATCTTTCTCTTTTGGCCCGTAATTGCTAAAGGCTTTTATAACAGTGTTGATTTCGTCATCGTCCAGCACCTTTACTGCATTGGAAAGGTCCGCAAAGTAAAACTGCTTAGATAGCGTTTCGAGCTCGACCGCCGCCCACATGGCTTTATCTAGATTAACACCGGTAACCACCATTCCGTGATTGGCCATGAGGCAAGCACTGCGCGATTCCATCGCTTTGATTATGTTTTCAGATAATGCTTTGGTGCCGTAGGTCGCGTAGTCTGCGCAGCGGATAGTATTGCCTCCAAAGGCTGCAATCATGTAATGGCATGCGGGTATCTCTCTACGCCCAATAGACAAAATGGTTGAGTACATTGAATGCGTATGAATCACGGCGCTTTGTTCGGGGTTATGCTGCAGTAAGGCGCGGTGGAAATGCCATTCAGATGACGGTGCATGTGGTCCATCCCATTCGTATGCATCATCATTAAGCGACATTGATGCAATATCTTCAGGAAGCAGTTTCTCGTAAGCAATTCCACTCGGTGTAATCAACATTTGCTCACTGTAGCGTGCACTGATATTTCCAGAGGTACCTTGATTTAAACCACTTGAATTCATGTAAAGGGAAAGTTCAATGATTTTCTTTCGTGTGTCTAACTCATTCATTCGGTAGTCTCTGTTGTGTCTATGGATTTCAGGTCCAATCGTTCTAATTGCTCAGCGGGATAACCTTCTTCATCCAGCATCGTCTTAAGTTTTTTCAGCATCCGGATTCTCTGGGCAGGATGCGAATGCCATAAATTATTTTCCTGATTTGGGTCGTCTTTACGATTAAACAGAAAATTCTCATAGGTTCTGGGATCGATCACAACCGGCGTCTTCCACATTGGGTAAGGTACGGTTGAATCGTAAAAATCATTGTCAATTGGCGCATTGGGAATCGGACCAACCCGTCCATCGATTGGGTTATCAACAATTAGTGGCTGATAAATAGCCGTTGAGTAGGTGAATATGGGTTTGTCTTTTACAGGCGACTTAAACAGCGTCCATTCTTCATCACTAATGCAAACGCCTTGACCAAACGTGCCATACAGCACCGCAGATCGTGTTTCGGATTGCGGGTTGTCGAGTATCGGCAGCATACTTAGCGAATGCCTGTTTGATTCTGGTGGTGTACCGCCGGCAGCGTCAATCACGCTTGCAAACAAGTCAACCGTCTGCGTATAAGATTGCGTTCTTGCAGCGTGTCCGTTGTTACGCGGATCCCACACAATCATGGGTATGTTGGCATGACTATCGTAGTGCGGAAACTGTTTTCCGAATACACCTCGTTGCCCTAAATCATGACCATGATCGGTGGTAAAGATAACCATCGTATCCTCCCACAGCTTAAGTTCGTCTATCTTGGCTGTGAGATGTCCAAACCATTTATCAACCATGGTTGTTTTGCCATAGTATTGCGACTTAAGGTAGGCCAGCTCATCGGGCGTTGTTTGTGCCATGAACGCATCAAGGTCGTCATAGAGTTGATACGGTGGCCAAATGTTGTAGTCGTCAGCGTCGCCTTCTATGCCATCGGTATACATTGACGCGTAGGGCTCAGGCACATGAAAAGGTTCATGCACATCAAAACTCTCCACCTGTAAAAAAAACGGGCCACTGTTGGAATTGACATCCAGCCATTCAGCAGCAGCTGAAAACGTCATTGCCGGGAAAAATTCTTCCTCACGCGTTTTATCCTTAACGTTTGCATAGTATTGATGCATATGTTGCTCTGCGCGAAACATAGACATCCGGTCTACCCATGCTGGCACTGGCCCGCCGTCGGGCAACTTATAGTTATCGCACTCATGACCTCGAATAAACTCAGCCGTTTTGAACCACTCGATATAACCATTAGCCATTTCCTCCCAGTAGTGATAGTGGTCGGTCACAATTGCGGTGTTCAACCCGGCTTTATGTAGTTCTTTTGGTAATTTTGGATCGAATGCTTCCAATGGCCCCCAAGGCCGCCACATAAACTCCTTTCTACCAGTCGATATTTCACGTCGGGCAGGCATACACGGAAGGCTACCAATGTAATGACTATCAAACACCAGAGACTTATTGGCGAAGGCCTCTATGTTCGGGCTTTCACACGGGGTTTCAGGCGTATAAGTTCGCAGCGCTTCTTTATTGAGGCTATCAACCAGTACTAAAATAATATTCACAGGCTAATCTCCTATTGTCCTAACGACACGCCGATTTCTCGATTTCACTATCGCCAGTTTCCCTTTAACAATATTTTTGACCAACATCATTACTCTATTCATGATTTCCTTCAGTTATAAAAACGGCCTTCACATTACTGCTACTACTTAAGTCAATCTGCTTCATCAAACGCGATGCGAAATCCCTGATGTGATGTTGTCGATTCAGCTGACACTCCAATGCGGGCAGCGATGCGATATCGAAAGCAATAATTGTCGCAACACAAAAATGATCCACCCTTTAGCGTTCGCCGGCGTGAGTCAGGCCCGAATCCATTGTCGAAAGCAGTGTTGGTCCACTCCCAGACATTGCCGCACATATTATAAAAACCGTAATCATTAGGCTTGTAGTTGTCGACGTTCACGAGGTGCGGCTTGGTGTTCCAGTTTGGAAATTCGCCTTGCCATATATTGCATAGCAGCGGCTCTGTATTTATCGGGTCTTGGTCACCCCATGGATAGCGCACATCGCCTAAGCCACCACGCGCAGCGTGTTCCCATTCAGCCTCGGTCGGGAGCCGACCATTTGCCCAATAACAATAAGCATTCGCATCGTGCCACGACACGTGAACGACGGGATGCTCAGGGATTGCCGAATCGGCTACCATAGAGCCGGTTGGATTTCTCCAATTCGCACCGCGCACTAGGCTCCACCAATTTGCCCCGAAAACTGCACCTGCTATCTGTGCACCCTCCGCTACTTGCTCTTGAAACACCATGGACTGCCCCGTGCGCTCCGCATCGGTTACATAATTGGTGTCCGACACAAACGCAGCATATTGCGCGTTGCTTACAGTGGTTGAATCCAGTGCATATGCCTTTAACTGGACGCTGCGAAGTGGGCCTTCAGCATCACCCGCAATGACGGGATTATCGGTACCCAAAATCGCATCACCACCCGCTAAACGAACCAGTCCCGGGTGCGATGTGTCGGTGCGATGCGCCTCGCTTCGCTGTTGATTTGCGCGCGAGTCTACCTCTACCGACGACGCTCGCGCTGTTGGATGACAAGTACAGTCAGTCATACGCGCTCAATCCTTTTTGGTGTTGTCCATCGCGGAGTCGCACGCAGCGATGTTGCACACAACGCTGTTGACATACTGGCTCAATCACCCGTTTCATAGTCGTTGGGCCCGCCAATGTCATCACCCATTTCAAGCTTTACGTAAGCGATGTCACCGGTAAAGGAAAAGTCGCCCGACTGTGCAAATGCCTTCGATACAGCGGAGCCCACGTTTCTTCCAATGGAAAATCCTTCCCAGTCCATGAAGTATTTATAGGTACGGGGAATGTCGCGCTGTGCCACTGTTTTGTTGTTTATCTTAAGCCTCCCTATTCCCTTACAAACACCGGTTTTATCAAACCCGTAACTGATTTCCAATTCGTCTGCAGAGCCATCAATTGGTGCTGCAAGTCGATACAACTCTTGATAAAAGTTGTACTCATAGATCAGTTCATTGTCTTTAACGTAAAGTGCATACCCGCCACACAAACCACCACAGGTCGCGATGATGCCTGAGCAATTCTTAGGTGCTCGAATTCGAGCTGCAATGTTAAAAGAGCGATCCATGGTAAAGGGCGCAGCCCCTCCCGGGATGTAAGTCATACCAGGGTAGAATAAATAACTTTCCTGTATTCGTGGTGAGTCATCTCTGGGTCTGGCCAGTGCACGCCGCTCAGCAAAACCTCGGTCATCAAGCGGCAGCACATCGTAACGCCCAGCCTCAGACCACCACAGCTCCACCAATTGTTGTAAACGTGTCGGTTCTGAGGCAGCTAAGTCATGCGCTTCTGCAAAATCTTTAGTGGTGTCGTAAAGCTCCCAAGTATCGTCGTCGTAATCACCATAGCGCTTATGCCAACTAACCGCTTTCCAACCGTCCGCCCAAATAGCACGGTGGCCAAACATTTCAAAAATCTGTGAGCGCTTCTGGGTTGGTACATCGGCATCGTTAAACGAGTACGCCATGGATGTGCCGTGCATATCCATTTGCGGAACGCCATCAATATGCGTGGGCGGCGCTTCGTCCAACACTTCAAGGATTGTTGGCACGATGTCCATGACATGATGAAATTGATTGCGTATGCCGGTTTGTTTTAAACCTTTAGGCCAATGCACCACCAACGGATCCTGCACACCACCGGCGTGGGTATTTTGTTTGTAGCGACGCAAGGGGGTATTCTCCAGTTGCGCCCAACCAATGGGATAGTTGTTTTTCGCACGCAGGGTTCCAATGTCGTCAATGCGTTGTAAATTATATTCGAGCGACTCAGCCTCCATGTTTTCATAGAAAGTCGTGCTGGTAGAACCGTGAATCTGCCCTTCCTGACTGGCGCCGTTGTCCGATAATAGAAAAACCAGTGTGTTGTCTTTCTGGCCTACCTTGTCCAAATGAGCAAGCACTCGCCCTAATTGACTATCAGTGTGATCAAGAAAAGCTGCGTAGGCTTCTTCAAAGCGTACATACAATCGCTGTTGATCCGCACTGAGTGAATCCCACGGCTCAACACCTTCATTGCGATCGACCAGCGTCGTACCAGCAGGCACAACGCCAAGTTCAATCTGGCGCTGCAAACGTTCTGCACGCAAAACATCCCATCCTTTGTCGTACTTCCCCCGATACTTTTCCAGATAAGCATCGGGTGCTTGATGCGGAGAATGCATTGCACCCAGCGAGTAGTACATAAAAAACGGTTTATTCGGTGCAAGCGATGCGTGGTCAGTCAGAAACTGAATTGCGTTGTCTGCCAGATCTTCATTGAGCGTATAGCCTTCTTCTGGTGAACGTGGTTGCTCTACATGCTGATTATCACGCACCAGGTTAGGCCTGAACTGATCGGTCAGTGCTTCAAGAAAGCCATAGTATTTTCCAAACCCTCTTCCTAGTGGCCAATGTTCAAACGGCCCGACCGCCGACAATTGATCTGATGGCGCTAGATGCCATTTACCAATTGCATAGGTTGAATAGCCTCGGTCACCCAGAATTTCTGCAAGCGTACCTGCATTGTGGCGTATGACGCCACGCTTAGAAGGAAAACCACTATCTGCATTGGCAATGGTAGACATACCAACGGCATGGTGATCTCGCCCGGTGAGTAAGGACGCGCGAGTAGGGGAACACAGTGCGGTTGTATGAAAGTTGTTATAGATAAGGCCATTGTTAGCTAAGGCATCAATGTTCGGCGTATCGATGTCACCGCCATAGCAGCCCAAACTGCCGAAACCCATATCATCGAACAAAATAACAAGAATATTCGGTTTCCCTTCACGCGATTGATCCGCAGCAGGCCACCAAGGCACTGACTCCTGCCAGGTGCGCCCGACGTGGCCACGGAAATTCTCAGTAACGGTTTTTCTTGTCTCGCTCATGATGAAATAGGCTCGGCTATGTTTGAGTTAGCTGCCGCAGTTGATTATCGTAAGGCCTTAGCCGCTTTTAAAATCTCAAGCGCCAACGGTGCCATCGGACCAAAATCGGGTACCGTATCGCGAGCGCCGCCAGCAACCAACACCTCAGCAGCACCGGTTAAGGTTTCATTGGTCAGCCCCGAATCGACATCGGCAATAGCCTGATCCAAGGACACCCAATCGCGCATTCTCATGGCGTACTCGGCTTTCACCGCATCGCCATCAATACCTGTGTCTTTGTAATACGCCAGTACGTGCTCAACGACCTTTGCAGGATCAGTTGCAGTGATGTATTCATTTGCACGATAGACAGCCTCAACATAAGCAGCGGTTGATGCCGGGTCATCATCCCAGAATTTCTTCGTTACGATGTACGGTGCAATAATTTCGGAACCGGCCATCTTCCCATCGCAAACCATGGTGTAGGTATCGGGATCGTTTATCAGCGGTAGATCCGCAGATGCCGCGGTGGTGCCCGCACCCAGATCACCACTTTGCAGCGATTGGATTGTTACCGCAGGGGTTAGCGGCACAATGTCCAGCGATTCAGCATCGGTTACACCCAGATGAGCAGCGCATGCATACAACACTTGGCTCCAGGTGGAATTAGGTACCGTGCCAATCTTGGTGGCCGCCAGTGCCTCGGCAGGTGTCTTACCTTCCATCGCATCATTTCGAATAACCAGTTTTAAATTCTGCGATTCTTTCTGCATAGCCCCAACAGAAATCAATTGGAATTTCTCCCAACCAGACACCGCTGGAGGGCCGCCCGTCCACCCTGCCTGCCACTGGCCTGTTGCACCGGTAGCAAGTGCAGCACCACCGTTTGGAAAATATTCAATGTCAATTTCAAGGCCACGATCTTTAAAATAACCAAGATCATTGGCCAACCACATCGGGAAACCTGCCTCGTTCGGCTGACTGCTGAGACTGACTTTGGTGTCGGCAAAAGCTGCCGACTGCGATAGCACCAGCGCGACCGCGCCTGCGGTTGTTGCAATATGTTTTATTAATTTCATGTAAATAACTCCTTCAAGTTGACGTTCTACTTTGGTCACCACATTCACCCGGCGACTATTTCCTCGCGTACAAGCGCCCATATTTCTCTGCGCGCTTCGATGAAATCTTTATGTTCTGCGGCCTGCTCTATGTCTCCGGTTTTCCAAACAACATCGCGCGGCAATTGGATTTCTTTTTTTATTTTTCCTGGCCGTTTGGTCATCACAATCACTCGATCGCCTAAATAAACCGCTTCTTCAACAGAGTGCGTTATAAACATCACTGTATAGTTTTGTTCACGATGCAAGCGCTGAACTTGTTCCTGAAGAATGGTGCGAGTCTGCGCATCGAGTGCGCCAAACGGCTCGTCCATCAATAGAGTTTCAGGCTGCATGACCAAGGCTCTGGCGATGGCAACGCGCTGTTGCATGCCACCCGAGAGCTCGCTGGGATAAGCTTTTCTAAACTGCTCAAGCCCCATCACTTTAAGCTGCTCAGCTAGACGTCGCTCCTGTTCATCTGCTGGTACACCTGTCATCTGCAATCCAAATTTGATGTTTTGTTGCACTGTTTCAGATGGAAATAACGCAAATTTCTGAAACACCACGCTACGTCTCGGGCCAGGTGGTCCAGCCGGTATTCCATCAAGCAGCACATCACCTGCTGTAGGTTCTTCCAGGCCTGCAGCAACGGTCATTAAGGTCGATTTACCGCAACCGGATGGGCCTACTACGACAACAAACTCACCTTCGTGAATGTCGAGCGAGCAATCGTCGACCGCCACTACCGCTTGCTCGCCGTTGCCAAATTGCTTGGTGATATTCCGTAACTGTAGTTTTGCGTTTTTCCCATGGCCAGGTTGGAGTTGCTCTGTAGTTGCTATCATGATGTCTGTTTTATCCCTAGCCGTTATTCACGGTCACGTTCCGCCGCCAAGGCAGTATCCAACGTTCACTGCGTTGAATTATGTTATCGATCACTGCGCCGAGTACGCCTATTGTGATCAGGCCTACGAATATGGTAGACACCGATGCGTTCTCCTGACCTTGCGAGATCATAAAACCCAATCCCACCTTACCCACCACCAGTTCCGCACCTACCAAAGCCATCCAACCGTTACTGATGGCGATCCTTAAACCCTGAAATATGCTGGGTGCGGCTGCAGGAATAACAACGCGGCGTAGTGTTGCAAACCGCTTGGCGCCGAAAACACGCGCAGCATCGACGTAAATTTTGTCCACCTGCGAGACACCAAGCTCTGAGTTGATAACAAATGCTGGAAATGCTGCAACAAAAACCACCATCGCTTGTGTGGCAGTAGAAGCACCGAACCACAATACCGCTAGAGGAATGTAAGCAAACGGCGGTATAAAGTGCAGCAGCTCAAAAATTGGATAGGTTAAGGTGCGAAACCAAGGCACCCAGGCGAACATAACACCAACAGGGATACCAATGATCATGGCAAAAAACACACCCCACCCCCAACGCCTAACCGATTCGTAGATGTGCCCATCCAGCGTCAGGCCGCTAAAAGGCTCAGTGATTATCTGGATGTACTTTGACACCACTGTCGAGGGCGACGGCAGCACTCGTGGTTCGATTAACTGAAACATGCTGGTGCTCATAATCCAAACCAGCAACAACGTCAATAACGTTATGGTGCCATAGGCGGTAGCTTTAGCACGGTTTGATGTCACGCCAAAGTGACTAAGCAGCGTATCTATTATCATCGCCTAGCTCGTGGGCGCCTGACGCACTGACCAGGGAGCCAGAAAACGTTGCGTCATTTGAATACAGGCCGTCATGGCGATACCCAGTAGACCAATAGTCAACATGGCAACGACTAATATGTCGGTATCCAACAGTTGCGATGCGTTAACCGTCACATAGCCAAGCCCCGCGGTGGCGGCCAGAATTTCTGCAGCCACAAGCGTAGACCAAGCGCTGCCCAATGCCATGCGAGCCGCAGCAACCAATGTTGGCAAGGCGGTTCGACAAACGATACGAGTTAATATTTGTCGATCATTTGCGCCAAGTGTTCTTCCGGCATCAATTAATACTTTATCAATCGAATAAACGGCTAGCATCGAATTCATCAGCCAAGGCACAAGCGCTGCAATAAACACAACCGACATCCGCGCTGCATCGCCAATCCCCAACCACAATATCGTCAGTGGAATCCAGGCAAGAGGAGGCACAGGCCTAATTAATTGAAAAACTGGAAAGACTATCCATTTAACTTTTGGCCACCAGGCCATAACAATGCCAAGCGGAATACCCACCAGCGCACCTAAGGTCCAACCCGATAAAACGATATAAAGGCTGCTAAAGATGTGCTCAAGCAGCGTGCTGCCAATGTAGGGCCGAGTCCACATACGGACAAACTTGGTCCAAACGGCATCCGGCGAAGGAAAGTACAACGATGGCACTGGGCCGGTTGGTCGAGTTAACCACCACCACAACACAATCCAGACACCCACTGCTCCAATTCCGAGCAGGAACCGATTAATGGATGCTGAACGTAGCAAGATCTTTCCTCCAGGTAGTCAGTCAGGCAAATTAGACATTTCGCTGTATGGTTCACAATATTCGGTTAAACGTTTAAATGCAAGTGTCTATTTGTTGGCATAACCTCACGCATGGTCACCATAGACATGTTCTGCACAAGTTAATTTGAGATGCGCCATTTCGCCAATTAGTTGAATTTTCTCGTTACTTTTACTGTCACAGCGTTTCGCCCCAATGTTCTGATACGTTTCATGTATGATGATTTAATCGTTTTACCAAAAAAACCGGTTAAACCCTAGATCAACATCAAGATGACTCGCAAATCTCGCAGCTCAATTAAGGACGTAGCCGAACGCGCTGGCGTATCAACCGCCACGGTGTCAAACGTGTACACCGGCAAAAAGCACGTAAACCCCGAGCTGGAGGAGCGGGTTAAAAACGCCGCTGAGTACTTAGGATATTCAGTAGACCGTGCAGCATCGCAACTGCGCTCCGGTAACAATCGAGTGATTGCTGTGCTGGTGCCCGATCTGGAAGATTTGTTTCTCAACCGCTTTGTAGCAAGAATTGAAGACCGCGCAACATCGGCTGGCTTCGAAGTTATCGTGTCAGTCTCACGCAATAAACCTGAGCTGGAACGCTCTAAACTATCGGCCCTATTAGCGTGGCGACCAGTAGGCATCATCGCGGTACCCTGCGGTGATATGTTAGCCGATGGTGCGTTTGATGGCATGGACTCAACACCGCTAGTGGCTGCCGATAGAATTCGGCCTGGCGCCGCTCCGTTTGATAGCGTCACAATAGACAACTATGGCTCAGGTCTATTGACCATAAAACATCTGGTTGCCAATGGTGCTAAGTCCATTTTATTACTCCGCATACCCGAAAACCCTCAGCCACTGCTTGAGCGAATACGAGCCGCAAGGGAAATAGAACAACAACAGCATGACTTAAAAATTGAAGTGTTGAATATTGACATCGATCCGGTACAGGGTGCACGCGACTTTACTTACTGGCTGCAAGAAAATGCCTTACCCGACGCCGTTGTCGGTTTAACCAACCTCACCACACTATCAGCGTTATCCGCCTTTGCAGAGACCGGTGTTAACTTCCCCGACGATGTGCTCTTCTCTGGTTATCACGACTCACTCTGGATGACAGCGCGAAAAACGCCTATCACAACGATCGAACAACCCGTAGACGACGTCGTGCGTTGTGTGTGGGAACGCCTAGAGCAGCGCATCGCCGGCTCCGACTCTTCCCCACAACACATTGTGCTAAATGCAAAGTTGATCGAACGTGCGTCTACCGTACCCACAGCCATGCATAAAAAAATCGCTCGTAGCGGCTGACACTGGCTATTGAATGTATCCCGAGATGAACGGTGCAATCGTAAAATCGATTACACTCTAGATGCCCAACATCTTCAATTGCTGTGACATTTGATTGTAAGAACCTTTGGCGTGTTTGCGAATTATCTCAACAGATAATGTGACGTCATTGTGCTGTTAACTGCCGGATGAAAAACGCGTTTAGTGTTGTGATTTTCGATGCTGCGAGTGACCGCAAAGCAAAACATTGCGGACAGTTAGGTTTAAATCAATTCAGGTACTACCTTCAAGATCAGGTCTAAGTTTCTACAATATAGGCTTGCCGGTAACAAACAAACTACCCAACTTCGACCTTGCCATCAAAATATTCCGCCAGTCGGGTTGCCTGAATCAGCTCGATGTCGTTTTGCCTTGCATAGTCACGCGCCGCATCTGATATGTCGCCAAGAGCAACATACAAATAACCCGTAGCCTCGGCTTTTTCACCGGCAGCAACGAGTTGTTTTAAAGGTGCAATACCCGTATTACCCACTTTGAATCGTCTGCTACTTAGCAATAGTTTGTGCTGACCGCGCGTGAGTTCCAGCTCTGCTGCATCACCTTTAAAAACAGTGGAGTCGTAGCGCGCTTGAACATAACTACTTGCAATTTTTTCGGCTATTGCTTTAGCCGGCATTGCTCGCGCTTGCTCAGCAACTTCAACCACTCTTTTTTGACGGGGTTGCTTTGACTGCTTGTAACCCGCAAAACCACCAATGCCCAGAAACGGTAGTGCCCCAAAAATACCAAGAAGCAGATACTGTCCACTAAAGATCACCAGACTGGCGGCGATAACGGCTAGTCCGATTAATACGCTATACCACCATGGGGATCGCAGTAAAACTGCGAACAACGAATTTTTATTAACCTTAAACGCCATACAACTTATACCTGTAAAATTCGGTAGTAACCAGGGTTCACTTTAACGCAAACCCTACGCACTGCCCAGCACACTCAATCAAAGCCGGTTAAATCGATATCGTGACAAATATCATCGCTTTTAAACGTTTCTTCGTCAAAGGTTGACGTACAAATCGACAATACCGACCCTGACTGGGTCATGCTATATCCTTGATTGATGTCCACTGGTAATTTCTGCAATGCAACCACCAGTGCTTCAGCCTTATTGAAATCATTCTGAGACCAGTCACCAGACTCGAGTTGAAACTGGTGAAACAAACCTATCGCCTCATCTACTGATTGGTCTAAACCAAATCCTGATGCCATGGCGTCTCCTGAGAAAACTGCACCGGCTAAAGGCATTGCATGGGTTTCAAAACCATCACTGGCGCTTTGAGTAGACATGTGCCGGATTAGCTGTGCACCCATTTCCGGAAAGTCTGGCAGTTCTCCCTCAGAAAGGCGCTGCATTTGCATTTGCGCTATAACACTTAACGGAGGTACTGAAGCGTTGTCTCTCATAAAACGAAAGCTGCACCACTGGACCAGCGAGCGTCGCTGTTCCTCAGGAATATTTCGCCCCTGCAGCCAAACATCGAATTGCTCACGCTTTACTTGCTGTAACTGTTCTTGCTCATTAACCCAATCTGTGTAAGCAGCCGGTGTGCTTTCGCGCTCCTGTGGAATGTACACTTCAGCGCGCCAATCCATATCGAAAAAAAGGCTTGCCATGTAGGAACTATCGCTCTGTTCGTACTGATAACGATGCTCCTCATCCGGGCTAAGATGTGTAACGGCTTGCTCCATCATATCGGTGATCGAATGGCCAACAACCTGAAGTACATATTCATCAGCCCCATGCAGTACAACCTGCCCTGGCGCACCACCGCGTGGGGGTGACAGATCAACGGAATAACTATTAGCCTCAGACCCGGCAAAGGTAAACCAGTTCGGATTCCAGCCGGCAGGATCAACAGCATCACTTTCTCTGACTTCCCAAACATCCGGCTCGATTGCTTTGTCTGGATTCGCTTGATTGAATTTGGTATTAAATTCGTTTGATGATGAGTATATGTCCAGATAAATTTCGTATTGGTGTAATGCTTTTTGCAGCGGCATAAAATCGTAGTTACCAAACAATGGTGCCCATCGCTGACCACGATCTAAAGATTCAATAGCACTATTCTTATCATCGTACATATTCCACTGCCCATTCGCGATTTTATACAGTTCACGTAAGTCTTCGGGCAACCGATAACCAATCACCTCCTCCACTTCGACTATTTGCGCCTCTGTCGCAGGCGGAAATAAATAGGCATCTACATCCACACCCAATTCTGCGTGAAACGCTATCCATGCACTCAATGCTGATTCCAGAGGGGTCACAAGTCGGGTTCCGGTTCCAGTAACTGATCTAACATACCTCCATGGTTGTTCATAAACTGTTTGGTGATTTGATAGTGCTCAGTATCGGTGTAGTCGGTAGTTTCAATACCGTCTTCATCCAGCACAAAAATACTGGCATCGGGATACGCCATTATTATGGGTGAGTGCGTAGCTACAATGAACTGACTACCCTCGCCGACCAGATCGTGCATACGCGCCAACATCGCTAACTGGCGTGCGGGAGACAGTGCAGCTTCTGGCTCGTCGAGAATATACAGTGACTTGCCGGAAAAGCGATTCAGCAACAAAGCCATAAATGACTCGCCGTGTGATTGCTCGTGCAATGACTTGCCACCGTAGGAGTTGATTATTGGAGGCCCAAATTTTTCTTCATCCGGCACATTGTCGAGTGCCTGAATTTCTGTTGCAACATTATAGAAACTTTCCGCACGTAGAAAAAAACCATCCCGGGGCTTTTTGATGCCACGAGATAATCTTATGTATTGACTCAACTCGGAATGGGAATCTTGCGTGCTGAAGGAGAAATTCTTCGAGCCACCTTCAGGGTTAAATCCGGCTGCGACTGCCACTGCTTCGAGTAGTGTAGATTTACCAGAACCGTTTTCACCAACGAAGAAAGTGACACTGGGATGCAACCGGATTTTGTCGAAATTTTTTATAGCATCAAGGCAAAACGGATAGTTGGAAAAATCGGCTATTTTGTCCCGCTTGAGTTTGACTTCAATTAAGAACTGTTCAGAAAACACGTTTAGCTAAACAGGTTGTGTAGCAGCTGTGTGCAATTACTGACGTACATCGATGTTGACGTCGTAAGTAGTGCTGCCAAGAAATACAGTTGATTTCACTACGTAGCTAACCGAATCCTGGCCAACAAAGTTCGGGTTGGCTACATAGATTACTTTTTTTGACTGGACTTGCTCACCTACGCAGTCACCGGCTGAGCCTATTTCGGGGTCCTCTGGAATTAACAGACTTCCAACTTCAAACCGTAAGTCACCACTCTTGGGATATCGCTCAATAAAAATGTCAAAATGCCGGTCGGTACAATCGCGCCGCCAGTAGCCGTATTCACCAATGAGCAATTCAGTATTTTGAGGCAGACTCGTATCTCTGGACACCACCGGAACACTGCCGCAGGCACCAAGCAGCAAGGACAGTGTAGGCACCATGGCTAAACAAACGTTTTTCATTTGGTATTCCTTCCACTTGAGCAACTGAGCGTAACAATTCCAGACAATCTGAATGGCTTATAAAATATCAACTAAACCATCTGGAAACAACGCAATCTCACCACGTTTGCACTCTTTTACCGAGAACCAGCGCGCAACCGACTCAGCACCACTATCTTCAGAGAAAACCATGCGATCTTTGGTGTACAAGGACTTGTCCAACAGTCCAATGCTTGCACACAGAATATACTCATGTCCAAACAACCCTTCGTGTTCGTACAAATTTTCGAACATGCGCCATGTACCGGTGATTTCAATTTCAACACCCAGCTCTTCCATGAATTCGCGCCGCAGTGCTACCTCGCGCGTTTCTCCAAATTCGACATGCCCACCGAGCGGACGGATGCCCTTAACATCACCCTCATCGGTATATATTTCAGCAGCCAGCAGCCTGCCGTTGTGCATTGCAACACCAATGACTTTTACTAAAATGGTTTGTGAGGGTCGCCAAACGGTCACAGAGAAGTTATGCAGACAAGTTATAAAGAGGAAACAGAATTCGGCGATGCATCAAACCGGATGCAACGCCGAAGTCATGTTTTGTATCTGAGGTCAAAATTTACTTAGGCAATGAACCTTGCACGCCTTCAACGTAGTAGTCCATGCCCAGCAATACATCGTCACCGATTGTCTCGCCTTCGGCAACCACCTCTTCACCAGCCTGATTATTAATCGGCCCCTGGAATGGATGGATTGAACCATCGACAATGCCTTCTTTAATGACTTCAGCGGCAGCTTTAACATCATCGGGAACTCCGGGACCATACTCAGCAAACGCAACCATACCCGAATCTATACCATGCCAAACGTCTTGAGATTTCCAGTTACCTTCAAGTACGGCTCTGGTGCGATCGACATAATACTCATTCCAGTCGTCAATGATGGAAGTAAGTTGCGCCTCAGGAGCAAATGCTGCTTGATCAGACGCCTGACCAAATCCGACAATGCCACGCTCTTGCGCTGCTTGCAACGGTGCCGGTGAATCGGTGTGCTGAGTAATAATATCGGCACCTTGATCGATCAATGCTTTTGCAGCATCGCTTTCCTTACCGGGGTCATACCAGCTGTTCACCCAGATAACCCGAACCTCAGCTTCAGGGTTAACCTTACGCATGGCTATAGTGAATGCGTTGATACCGCGTACCACTTCAGGAATGGGGAACGAGCCAATGTACCCGATGATGTTGGATTTAGTTAGCATGCCAGCCATTGTGCCGATTACAGCACGGCCTTCATAAAAGCGCGCTGAGTAAGTTGATACATTGTCGGCACGTTTGTAGCCAGTGGCGTGTTCGAATTTAACTTTCGGAAATGCTTTTGCCACTTTGTTCGTCGGGTTCATATACCCGAATGAAGTGGTAAAAATAAGATCGTGACCGCTGCTGGCAAGTTTACGAATGACTCGTTCGGCATCGGCGCCTTCGGCCACGCTTTCAACATAGGTAGTTTCAACCTTGTCACCAAATTCTTCTTCTATAGCCAAACGGCCAACGTCATGTCTGTATGTCCAGCCGTGATCACCAATGGGACCCACGTAAACAAACCCAACCTTGACGGGATCGTCGGCTTGTACCGACATTGTACCGATTGACAGTAACGTCGCTGCCAGCATTATGGTCAGCTTGCGAAGTTTGGCCGGTATTGGTTTTCCAGACCTTGTATTGTTTGAAGCAAACATCAATATTCTCCGATGTGTGTTTGGCAGGTACACTAACCCGCTCTATTTTGTGGGATGAAACGCTTGTCCTATGCTGGCTGGCGCATTTTTGCGTATCCGGCCGCTATCACGCGAAATAATCACCAGCACAACGATCGTCGCAATATAGGGTAGCATTGACATCAACTGTGATGGAACATTAATCCCCATTGCCTGCGCATGCAATTGAAGAATGGTGAATCCGCCGAACAAATAAGCACCAAAAATGAGCCGCCCGGGCTGCCATGTAGCAAAAACAACCAGCGCCAATGCTATCCAGCCTCTCCCGGCAGTCATCTCTTCTTGCCAGCTTGGCGTGTAGGCCATTGATAGATAACAACCAGCCAAACCAGCACAGGCCCCTCCGAACAAGGTGGCTATATAACGCACCGCCATGACCGGATAGCCAAGTGCGTGAGCAGATTCCGGGGAATCGCCTACCGCCCGCAGAATTAATCCAGCACGCGTGTATTTTAAGAAAATCGACACCAAAACGACCAATGCGACAGAGCCGTAGACAAGCAAATTGTGCTGGAACAGAAGCGGTCCAGCCACAGGCAGATCGCTCAGGAAAGGAACCGCATAGGTTGGCACACCGGCATAGGCAATGCCAATGAGCGACTTACCCACCAGCGCGCTCAAACCGATGCCAAAAATGGTCAATGCAAGTCCGGTTGCTACCTGTGAAGTACGTAGATTAAGGGTCAGGAAAGCAAACAGCATCGCTAGCAGCATGCCGGCGATAATACCCGCGAGAACTCCCAGAAACGAACTACCCGATAAATGTCCAACACCGAATCCGCTGACGGCACCGGCTAGCATCATGCCTTCAATACCAAGGTTCAGCACACCGGATTTTTCAACTACCAGCTCACCGATGGCGGCATAGATTAATGGCGTTGCCGCCGATATGACACTCAGCGCAATCATCACTAGCATAGTGCTATCGATATTCATGCTCGCGACCCTGTCGCTCGCCAAACAACACGATAATTTATCAACACATCGGTGGCTAACAAAAAGAACAACAGCATGCCCTGGAATACACCAGTAACAGCCAACGGCAAATTTAAATTTATTTGAGCAGCCTCTCCTCCAAGAGTCGATAAAGCTACTACTAAACCGGCAAACACAATACCCACCGGGTGCAGACGACCAAGAAAGGCGACGATAATTGCGGTGAATCCGTAACCCGGGGATATCTCCGGCAGCAACAAACCAATGGGACCGGCAACTTCGAATAGCCCCGCACAACCCGCCACCGCACCACAAAACAGGAAGGAGAACCAGATTAAACGTTTCTGGGTAAAACCGGCATACAACCCGGCGCGCGGTGCAATACCGTTGACTTTCAATGCGAAACCCAGCAGCGTTCTTGAAAGCAATACCCAGACAACCACCACCAGTAACAATGCAACCGGTGCACCGATATGCAAGCGCGTACCTTCAAGAATAATCGGAAGTGTTGCAGCAGCATGAAACATTCTCGATTCAGCATGATTATAGCCATCCGGGTCGCTTAATGGTCCGTTCACCAGCAAACTTAACAGCAGAACCGCAATGTAGGTGAGCATCAAACTGGTAAGAATTTCATTAGCATTAAATTGAGTCCGCAACAAAGCCGGAATGGCTGCCCACAACATACCCCCAAGCATGCCAGCCAGCACCATCAGGGGTAGAATATACCAAGCCTCAATTTCATAGAAAAACAACGCAACTGCACCACCGCAAATGGCACCCAGAATAAATTGACCTTCCGCACCAATATTCCAGACATTGGCTCGATAGCCAATGGACAATGCGATTGCGATCATGATTAACGGCGCAGCCTTAACACCAAGTTCTGATAATTCATACGTACTGCTCAATGGTTCTATAAAAAACGAATAGAAGGCTTTATCTAAAGGCACCCCCAACAGCGCAAACAAAATCAGTCCAGCCAGCACCGTTAAAGCTAACGCGATAACTGGTGCAGCAAACCCCATAAGCTTCGATGGTTCAACGCGAGCTTGCAAACTGATCATGCGGTTGCCTCTTCGCTTATCGATGCACCACCCATCAGTAAACCCAGATGTTGAACCGTCATGTCAGTTGTCAAATAGACTGATGATAATTGTCCGGCACACAGGGCAGCGATTCGATCACTGATGAGCATCAGTTCATCAAGATCTTGAGAGACCACCAACACGGCTGTGCCTGCATTAGCCATGGCCTGTAGCGATTTACGAATAGCGGCGGCGGCACCGGCATCAACACCCCAGGTAGGTTGGGATACGACAAAAACACTGGGTTGTTGTTCTATTTCGCGTCCGACGATAAATTTTTGCAGATTGCCGCCTGACAAGCTGGAAGCCATCGAACGACGACCATTGCACTGCACATTAAATTGCTCAATTACCTTTTGAGCAAATCGATTGGTTTTGGTTTTATTGATCAGCCCACCAGTGAGCAGGCCGGTGCGATTGTGCGCGGTTAGAAAGACATTGTCTGACAACGTCATGGCTGGTACTGATGCATGACCAAGCCGTTCTTCAGGAACAGTGCACAGGCCTTGTATTCTTCTTTCACCAGGTGACAGAGCACCCGCGGGCTTACCGTCAATTTGCAACGCGTGCTCGTTGAGTAAACGAACTTCCCCGGAAATGACTTGCATTAGCTCATCCTGGCCATTTCCAGCGACACCGGCAATACCAACAATTTCACCAGCGTGCAGGCTCAGGTTAATGTCCGTGAGCGGCACCCCATGCAGCTCGGTTGCCGGCAGCGACACATTGTCGAGTTGCAGCATGACTTTGTTACTCGGTGTGCGTGACTCTCGCTCGGGAACCTCAATTTCATCACCCATCATTAGTGCCGCAAGACTACGTGTGCTTTGTTCATCAGGAATGGCAGAGGCTACTCGTTTGCCACCCCGCAATATAGTGGCTTCACTGCACAGCGCTTTTATCTCGTTTAGTTTGTGACTGATGTAAAGAATGGCCACGCCCTCTGCAGCAAGTCGACGTAAGGTCACAAACAGATCGCTGACCTCCTGCGGTGTGAGGACCGAAGTTGGTTCATCCATAATAAGCAATTTTGGCGACTGCAAAAGGCAACGTACAATTTCAATGCGTTGGCGCTCGCCAACAGACAAGGTGTACACCTGTCGACTCGGATCGAGCGGCAGACCATAGCGACTGGAGACTTCGATAATCTTGTCTTCGAGGCGTCGATTAGCAGCGACAGCCATTCCCAACGATATGTTTTCTAATACTGATAACGACTCGAACAAGGAAAAATGTTGAAATACAAGTGCTATTCCCAGCTCCCGTGCGCTTGCCGGGCTTCCGATAGTGACCGGTTTGCCACACCATTCAATGCTGCCTGAATCTGCCTGCAATAATCCGTAAAGAATTTTTACCAGGGTACTTTTTCCGGCTCCATTCTCGCCCAGCAACGCATGGATTTGGCCGGCCTCGAGCTTAAGATCGATAGCGTCGTTGGCCAAACACCCCGGATAGGCCTTGGTGATGCCACGCATGGCCACCAGTGGTGCCACCGTAGAATCGGGTTGAATGCTCATACTGTCTGATATTTCTTCCAAGGCTTGAGTTTACCGAAATTATTGCTGTAACCGAACACCAGAGCGGTGCTGATTAGCTACAATCGTGTTTTTAGCTGTTTTATACCATGCCATTCTCAGTGCACGCATTCAGAGGCAGCTTTTTACACTGCCTCACCAATCCAGCAGATACTGGTGACCAATCCATCGAGTTTCTTGAAGATGGCGTTTTACTTATCGAAGACGGGCATGTTGTATCCCTGAACCATGCCTGTAAGACGAAGCTACCGTCGGATTGTCCAGTGCAGGATATGCGCGGCAAATTGTTGGTGCCCGGATTTGTCGACACTCACGTGCACTATCCCCAAGTCGATGTCATTGCATCCCACGGAACTCAACTACTTGAATGGTTGAATACCTACACGTTTCCGGCTGAGCAACAATTCGACAACGCGCAAACAGCGGCGGCAACTGCCCGGTTTTTTCTCGACGAACTTATAAGCAATGGCACAACCACAGCCCTAGTGTTTGCAACTGTGCACAAAACATCGGTTAATGCATTTTTTGAAGAAGCGCAAGCTCGCAACCTGCGAATGATCAGCGGTAAAGTCATGATGGACCGGAACGCACCCGATGCACTGTGCGACACACCAGAATCAAGCTACCGTGAAAGCCGGCAGCTTATA
>Ga0114956_1000497_pt1 | contig 28764 bp, 20 predicted proteins | sample MaitaG_FD_87304 | JGI IMG/M metagenome (GOLD analysis project Ga0114956, IMG submission 87304) | Marine algal microbial communities from Maine, USA - Maine_Asex2 metaG | ecosystem: Host-associated > Algae > Red algae > Unclassified | place: Maine, USA | collected 2015-01-05
ATTGGCACGGAAGTGGTTGGTTGTGAAATTCCTGAGCAATCTCGATAAACTTTTACCGTAACATCATATAGCGTGTCTACCACATGTGTGTAGGAAATTTCTCCACCTATCATGTGTGAAGCTTTTGCGGTAAAAGATAAAATTAGAAAGAACAGGCCAATAATTAGCGTTATTATTTTTTTCATTGTAGAAATTTTAGAAATGAGCGGAACGCTCTCTAAAGATACGAAAAAATAGTTAAAAACAAAAGAAGCATATTGGATGAACCTATTGACCCTCTTGGTTTTCTGCTTCTAATATGCAAGTTACTTTGCACATGCAAACATATTTGTTAAACAAAAAAGACTAATCAACAAAATGATTAATCCTTTATACTCTTGTGGGCCCGCTAGGGCTTCCCGTACCACTTCCTGCGTCAGTGGTACGGGATAAACTTCTCGCCAACGTATTTTGTAAAACAAAAAAAGGTTACCGAAAAAAATTTCGACAACCTTTTAACTTGTGGGCCCGCTAGTCCCGAAAGTTTTCGGGATCGAACCTAGGACCCTCCCGACTTTACAAGTCGGGATGCTACTTTCTTCACTTATTGGTATAAAAAAAGAGACAACCAAAATAGATTGTCTCTTTAACTTGTGGGCCCGCTAGGGCTCGAACCTAGGACCCCCTGATTATGAGTCAGGTGCTACTAACCAACTGAGCTACAGGCCCCACTCTAAAACTGTACTACTAACCTGCCGAAAGCTATCGGGATTAGCTACAGGCCTTGAAAAAATTATACTTTTTTAAAAGTGCAATCGTTTTCAAAAGTGGATGCAAAAGTACATATTTTGCACATAATTATAGAAAAGTATTTGAATGGAAAAAGTGAAGAATTTATTATTTGATTTAGGCAATGTGGTTATTGAATGGGAAAGTACTCGAATGGAATATTCATTTAAGCAATTGTTAGGAGATCAGTTTAACGGGACTTGGCAACATTTTAAGACACAATCACTATTTGAAAAATATGAAGTTGGAGCAATTACAACCAATCAATTTCGAAATGAGATTAAAGAAGCAAGTGGACTTAATTTGGAAAATGAAGCGATTAACAAAGCTTGGAATAGTGGTTTAGGAAGTATTGAAACGAAAACTATTGACTTGATGTTAAAAGCCCAACCCGAATACCATACAATGGTTTTAAGCAATATTAATGATTTGCATGAAGCAAGGTTTAATAAAACTCTTTTGGTAGCTAGTGGACATGCGAACTTAACTAGTGTGGTGCATGAGTTTTATATGTCGCACCATATTAATGAGCGAAAACCAAACTTGGCAATTTACCAACATGTAATTGAAAACAGTAAAATTGATCCTAATGAAACACTGTTTATTGATGATTTATCGGAAAACTTAGCAGCTGCTGAAAAGCTAGGATTTCAAACCGAACAGGCAACTAAGCAAAATACAGTTGAGGTGATTTTTGAGAAAAGGAAGCTGCTGTAATAGGAAGCTGATATAAAAAACAGACCTTAAAGCCTGTTCAAAGACAATTTGTAACTAATATATTTATAAACTTATTTTTTGCGATAGATGTAGGCGAACTTGATAACTTGGAGTGTTTTCTTATCAGCATCTAGCGTTTTAATCTCTTTTAGCAATTTCTTTTTATCGTATTTGTATTCGTAAAAAATATCAGCTGTAGGTATGTTGCTGCTGTTTAAACTAGTTGATCTAGAGATGTCTCCTCTTTCATCCACCAAATCTTTAACCTTACTTACCATCCGCTCAGATTCATTAAACTCATAAGTATACCTGGTGCCATCTCCTAAGGTTTCATACCTTAAGCTGCTCATTAATCCTCCATCTTTATTTCTAATGGTTCTGCTCATTATTGCGCCTGCATCATTGTACTTTAAACTAAAGATAAGCATGGTGTCATCCTTAAAATACTGTATCCCTTTCGAAACTTTGCCTTGCGCGTTGTATTCATATTGTATCCAATAATGATAATCTTGATCATTGCTTAAAAACCAATATTCATCAGTTAGTTGATCGGTATCTTTATCATAGTTAAATGTTTTAACGGTTTGCGTATAGCCCTCTGAGTTATACTCATGGCGTTCTACCAAAAAACCATTTTTATCATATAGCTCAGATGATGCTATGTGAGAAATTTTTCTACCAGAAGGAGAAGAATAGTCAGTTACATATTCATTGCGTTCAGCAATGCCCAATTCTCGAATTTGTTCTTCAAAACTCTGATCTTGAGCAATAGCTATGCAGCTAACAAAAAGTAATAATAGTAAGCAGAATCTTTTCATTGTAAATAGATAACGTTAAAACCGTGCCAAAATTATTAAATTATATTGGGTTAGTATCCACAAAAAAAAGGTCTCTTTTAAGAGACCTTTTATACTTATAATGTATTTTTTGGTTAGTGAGAAACCAATATTTTTTTGTTTATGATGTCAGATGTGGTATATATTTTTACAACATAAACGCCATTTGCAATTGATTCAATATCAATTGAGGTAGCGTGACCAATAGAGGTTAAGGCAACTTTACCATCAACATCAAGTAACTCAACCTTATTTACAATTGCATTGCCAAAATCGAACTGTAAAACATTGTTTGCGGGGTTTGGATATGCTATAATTTCCAACTCATCATTTACAATACTCCTTATGTTTTTTAACGTTACATTATTGGTAGATGAATTAATCGCCAATACATTTTCATTGGCTTCAACTGCTAAAATATCAGAAACATTAACTGTCATGGTTTGAAAAATGTCTTTTATAGCTGCAGTTTCAATTTCATCTGCAATTACAAAGTCAATCGTTAAAATCTCTCCAAATCCTTGAGTGTTTAAATGATTTTTTCTTGATAGCCCAATATCAATAGTGCCATCATTTAAGAATGCTTTGTCGATAGTGATTAGTTCATTAGCATTGCCCAACCAACTGCCGCTATAATCTACATTAACAATATCTTTTACAAACCGTGGATTATAGTTTAACTTAAATGCTATCCCATAAATTGAGTTTACAGGTATTCCTATATCACCAAGATTAATTATTGCAGTAGCCGTGCCACTTTCAAAAACAGTATCGTTGGCAAATTCAAGAGTTAGATTTGGATCGTTAGGTCCACGAAATCCTGCTGAAGTTTTGGGATGGGTTAATCCATAATTGAGTGAAATAGCCAAAGCATCTAATGAGTCTACAATTCCGCTACCATCACAATCGGCATGTTTGTAGTTTACTCCTCCTGAAAACAAGGGTATCCAATTATTTGAAAAATGACCTACCCAAGCATTTGATATACTGCTTCTTGGCAACCAACTTTCTCCGTATGCTAAACCAACATTTAAAAGGTCAAAAGCATTGGCTACTAAATCGGAGTTGGCATCACCAGGCCAAACACTATCGAGTGTAGCGCAATTTTGCACCAACACATTGTAAGTATAAGTTGCTAATCCAGAATATGGGCAGGCGTTGTCTTTAACTTCTAAGGTGAAGCTATATAAACCAGGGGTAGTTATTCCTGCAAACACAGGGCTCCAGTAAAAGTTAGTAGAAATACTGTTGACGTTGCTAGAAGTTGTTACTGGTGAGCCAAATCCTGAGGGAACGGTCCTTAAAGTAATGGTATCTCCCAAATTAGGATCAGTTGCGAAAATTGGAAAATTGATGGTATCCGTTAAGCAAATAGTCGCGTTATAATTGGTAGAGCCAACTCCTCCAAACCCCGAAACACTGGGCACACCTGCAGTTGTATCCGGAATAACTTCTACCTGCATATCTCTAATCATAGAGCCAATTAAAACGCCACTTCTAAACTCTTCCACCAAAATTGCATAAGTATATCCGCCATAATTTGAGGGGTTAATGCTCATATTTCCATTTAAAGGGTTTATGCTAAGTGGAGGTGCTCCTACTATAGGATTACTAAATGTATGTGGTGGCACAAAATTTACAGAAGTACCAGATCCTACAAGAGGATTGGTTAGAGAATACCTCACCATATCACCGTCCATTTCACTGGTTCCCATTGAAAAATTATTAAGCTGTCCGTTAAAAATGATAAAAATAGGGTCTACATTAAAACTTGGGGAGTTATTATAAGGTGCTATTAGTGTATTTACCTTGGTTTCAACATATAGGTTACCACCACCAATGTTATTTGCTGGGTTGCGAGCGCTTATATTAAATGACAAGATAATGTCTGGGCAACCAATGGGCATGGTTATGGTATCGGAGAATTTATGCAATTCAACACCAAAAGCCCCTCCACCAAGTACACATGCGCTAACATTTGTTGGGCAATCAGGAGTAACATCCGTTGTGCTTGTTACAGGCAATGTAATGGTTTGGTTGATTGAGCAACTTGTTGAGTTCACAAGAAGGTTTAAAGTAGCAGGGGCTGCAATTCCAGTACAATCCCTATAAAAATCTATGGTAACCAAATAATCATCACCACTTATATGGGTGTATTCAATAGCACCACTTATGGCGTGGGAAGCAAAGGATTTATTAAAAGAAAGAGATACTAAAAATAGTAAAGCAAAGGCAGTTGCAATGTTTTTTAATGGGTTCATAGAATGTAAAGTTAATAAAATGTATTATAAAAATTGGTGCAAAGTAATACTGGAGTGGGTTTCTTAAAGAAAAAGGGGTCTCTTTAAAGAGACCCCTTTTAAGCATTAATTGCACCTAATGATTAATGAGAAACCAATACTTTTTTGTTTAGGATAGAAGATGTTGTATGAACTCTTGCAACATATACACCATCAGCCATTGGGCTAACATCAATTGAAGTAGCATTACCGTATGATGTAAATACAACTTTCCCATCAACATTTACCAAGTCTACTTTTTCAACATTTGCACTACCAAAATTGAACTTTAAAGTACTGTTTGCAGGGTTTGGATAGACGTTTATATCAGATAATAACTCTTCTTCATCTACGCTATTTACTAAGCTTCTTAGCACAACATCATTGCTTGAAGAGTTAATTTCAAGGGTGTTTTCATTGGCTTCAACTGCTAAAATATCAGATACATCAACCGTCATGGTTTGAAACATATCTTGAAAAGCTGCTTTGTCAATGTTGTCTTCTATTACAAAGTCAACTTTTAATATTTCACCAAAGCCAGTTGCATTTAAGTGATTTTTTCTTGTCATACCTATGTCCATTGTGCCATTGCCAATAAACACTTTATGCAATGTCATTAGTTCGTTTGAGTTGCCTAACCAGCTACCACTATAATCGGCATTAATAATGTCTTTAACTAACATTGGGTTGTAGTTTAATTTAAAAGCAATGCCATAAATTGAGTTTACTGGAATACCCATATCACCGAGATTGATAGTTGCGGTAACAGTATCACTTTCAAAAACAGTATCATTTGCAAACTCAATTGTTAAATTAGGGTCGTTAGGACCAAAAGCTGCGGCAGAACCTTTCGTATGAGTTAAGCCATAGTTTAACGCAATTGCTAAAGCATCTAGCGAATCAACGGTTCCGCTTCCATCACAATCTGCATGTTTTACATTAACGCCACTTAAAAATGAAGGAACCCAATTGGTTGCAAAATGACCAATCCACGTGTTTGATATGCTTGCTCTTGGAGGTCCGCTAGTTCCATAGGCTAAACCAACATTCAATAAGTCAAATACATTGGCAACTAGATTTGAATTGGCATCACCAGGCCATACGCTATCGTTGTTTGCACAATCTTGCACTAAAATGTTATAAGTAGAAGTTGCAATTCCTATAAACGGACAGGTATTGTCAGTTACTTCAAGTGTAATTGTATAGTATCCGGGAGTTGTAATTCCCGAAAATACTGGACTCCAATAAAAATTGGTTGAAATATTATTAACACTTGTAGTAGTTGCTACAGGAGACCCTAAACCAGTAGTAACGGTTCTTAAAGTAATGGTATCACCTAAGTTAGGGTCAAATGCAAATATTGGATGATTAATGGTGTCGTATAAACAAATTGTATCAGTATAATTGGTAGAGCCTACTCCACCAAAACCTGAAATGCTAGGAACTCTAAAAGCAGTGTTAGATAGAATTTGCACTTGCATATCTCTAATCATAGAACCAATGAGAATGCCGTACCTAAACTCTTCAACCAAAACTGCAAATACATGACCACCACTAAAGGCTGTTGGGGTAATACTCATATTTCCATTTAGAGGGTCTATGGTTAATGGTGGAGCTCCAGCTATTGGGTTGCCAAAAGTAAATGGTGGATTGAAAGTTATGGGGGTACCAGCCCCAATTAATGGATCTATAAGTGAATATCGCACTACATCTCCATCAACTTCAGTGGTTCCCATGGTAAAATTATGAGGTTGAGTTCGAAAAAGTATAAAAATAGGATCTACATTAAAACTGGGAGAGTTGTTGTAGGGCGCTATTAATGTGTTTATTTTGGTTTCTACATATAAGCACCCACCACTAGTGGTGTTTGCAGAAGGATTACGAGCACAGTGCTCTACCGACAAAAGAAAGTCGGCACAACCCGTTTGAATAGTTATAGTATCAGCATATTGGTGCAGTTCTATACCAAGGCCTATATTAACCCCTGGGGCGCATGTGGTAATATATGAAGGGCAACTAGGCGTTACGTCCGTTACACTTCTTAATTGCAAAAAGTAGTTAATGTTAACAGCGCAAATTGTAGAAGAGGCTTTAAGATGCAATGTGCCGGGTGCTGAAATACCAGAACAATCGCGATAAAAATTAACGGTTACCAAATAGTCGTCACCACTCACATGCGTATACTCAATTGCTCCGCTTATGGCGTGAGAAGCAAACAATTTATTGGTTGAAACAAATGCAAACAATATCATCAAGGAGGCAATGGCGATATTTTTAAACTGGTTCATAATTTCTTTTTTAAAATTAACTAATACGGCAAATAATAGGGTTTTCCCGTAATCTGATACCAAATATATCTGCACTTATAGGATGTCGCCAAGTACAAATAAGTGATATTGTCCGAAATATTTTTTTCTTTTTTGATAAAAGCATTTGTAATTCAAACAAATAAGGTAAATTGTTGTCGGTTAAAAAGCTTAATTATTATGCAAAGTAGCAAGTTAATTTCAATCCTTTCCACCTTTAACAAGCAAAAATTTAGTGAATTGCTAAAATTTGTGCGCTCGCCATTCTTTAATGAACACGAGCAAGTATTGAAACTGTATGAGTATATTTTGAAATACAAATATGATTTATCAAACAAAAACTTAAACAAAGAGTTAGCTTTTGCAAAAATTGTTGGAGGTAAATACAACGATTTAAAAATGAGGCACCTAATGGCCAATTTGTTAAAATTGGTTGAGCGTTATTTAGCAACTAAGTATGTAAAAAACAATGAGATTGCTGCAAATATGCAGTTGGCTGTAGAGTTAGGAGCTAGAGCTAAATCCAAACAATATTCAAATGCGATTAAAAAAGGGCAACAGCTATTAGAAAAGAGAAAGACTAGAGATGGTGATTTTTACTATTACAAATTTAGGTTTGAGAGAGAGTATAGTAAGTACATAGCCGATCAACGCATAAGAACTGTAGCTACTAATGTTGAGCAAACATTGGAATACTTGGATATATTTTACTTGATAAATAAGCTGCGTTATTGTTGTGAGCTGCTTAATTATAAAAAAGTAATGGCCATAGAGTTCGAGATATTTTTGATGGAAGAAATATTGAGCCACCTTAAGGAAAAAAACTACACACACATACCAGCCATTAGCATTTATTATAACATTTTGCTGAGTTTGCAAGATGATGGCAATGAGCAATACTTTTCAAACATTACATCATTGTTAAACAACCATTGGCAAGAGTTTACTAAAAGAGAGGCTCGGGATATGTACATTTTTGCAGAAAATTATTGTATTCGGAAGATTAATACTGGAAATAGCGATTACCTGAGACAATTGATAGGCTTATATCAATCTGAGATTAATAACGGCATTGTTTTAGAAGATGGTTTTCTATCTCCTTGGTTTTATAAAAATGCAGTTATTGCCGGATTGCGGTTGGGAGATTTCAAATGGGTTTTCACTTTTATTAAAGACAATAAGAATAAAATGGAAGCTGATGTTAGGGAAAACGCTTATTTGTTTAACATAGCTCGCTATCACTTTTATAAGAAAGACTTTGAAAAGGTTATTCCGAACCTGCTCCAGGTAGAATATGATGATGTTTTTTATGGCATTGATAGTAGAAAGTTACTCTTGCAAACGTATTACGAGCTTAATGAAGTTGAGGCAATGTATAGCTTAATGGATAGTTTTAGAACATTGCTTAAACGAAACAAAACCATTAGCGAAACCCATCTCAATAACAACTTAAACTTAATACGCTTTGTAGGAAAATTATTGACAGCAAAAAACCAACCTCCTAAACTAAAAAAGCTAAGAGCTGAAATTGAAAAAACACCTTCAGTAGCGGAAAAACGCTGGCTGATGGAGAAAGTGGCTTAGCCTATTTTAAAGTATACCTGAGCCCACCATAAACATTTCTACCATAAATTGGCCCCCAAACCAATGAAGCGTCAAAGTATTCGCTTGAAGGATTATCGCTTGCGATAATTGCATCTTGTTGTTTATAGTTCAACAAGTTTTCAGCGCCTACATATATTTGAAACTTCTTGTCTTGCCAGCTTTTGGTTAATTGCGTGTTTACTATAGTAAAGTCTGGAGATTCAGTTAGCGACTTAAACTCTTCAGGATTGGTGCTAGTGTTAGGGATTCTTTTTTGTCCTTGCCAGTTGGCAGTAATGTCAAAATCCCAATTTTTAGGTGCTTTGTAGCGCACATTAACAAAAGCTCTATGCCTAGCACTTAATGGTTTTTGTAAATCGCCTTGCTTGTAAGTGGTCATAACATCATTAAAACGATATGCCAAACGCAAGTCTACATTGCTTACCACCTCAATATCTAATTGGGTTTGAAAACTTTTAGAAGTTGAGTTTCCATCTAAATTATAAAACCGAACTTCACGAGCACTCTCATCCCAATCAACAACCACTTGCTGTTGAAAGTGCGTATAAAAAGCATCAGCACCAAAAACAGCTTCTTTACCTGCAAGCTTAAAATTATGGGTAACATTTACCCCACTATTCCAAGCAATTTCAGGCTCCAAACCATAAGGGCTATCTGGTGTGGCTTGTTCCAAGATTATGGTTCGGTTACTCGCAAACGCTCCAATATTTTCTGAAAGTATGGTAGCTGTTCGTTGCCCTCTTCCACCCGATAAACGAAAAACGGTAGATTCAGTAGGCGCATATCTCATATGCAAACGTGGCGTAGCGAAAAAGCCATAAATGTTATGGTAATCGCCTCTAAGCCCAGCAATCATTGTAAACTTATCTAAATAGCTGTAAGCGTATTCAAAATAAGCACCTGGCACAATCTCTTCTCTTTTAGCACTTAGCATTGTAGTAGCCTCTGCATTCAAATGTGCCAATTCATCTACGTTATCATAAATTAGGTTTACGCCTGTCATATATTTATGAGCAGATGTTTTCATTTGCCCTTGGTAAATTAGGTTGGTGTAAAATGTTTTTTGATTGGCATCATACATTCTTCTGCCAAACATAGCATCTTGTTTATGGTAGCTTCCCGAAAGTTGAAATCCTAAACTACTAGTTGGTCTATTTTGAAAAACTTTGCCAGATTTAAACCAACCTTCATAGCGTTCGGTTTTATTGCTCACTCCCCAAAGTGCATTATTGCTAGTTTCATCTTGTTCAAATTCTAATTGTCCGCTAACAATGTTTGCTGTTGTTACTTTAACTCCTGCCTGGCCTTCATAGCCATTTTTCCCATACCACTTCCAACGGTTAACACCTGTTAAAGTTTCATGATTGGCCATATCCATAAAGCCATCATCATTAACATCAGTTCTTCTATTATGCATCATTCCATGCAGTAAAATACCAGTATGCAATTTCTCTTTAACTTTTATGTTGTTTATCAAATTTCCTTCTAGCCTACCTTCTTCATTGGCATATAAATTAACGTGCAACTTTTCTGCTTGATCGGGCTTTTTCAGCTCAACATTTATTTGCCCAGCAATACTTTCATAACCATTTACAACTGAGCCAGTTCCTAAATTTAGTTGTATGCCATCTATCCAAGCTCCAGGTATATAGGTAAAACCATACAATGCAGATAACCCTCTAATGTCTGGCAATCCTTCTCTTGTAATTTGGATGTTTGGTCCTGCCAAACCCAACATCTCAATTTGTCTTGTGCCCGTTACGGCATCTGTAAAGCTCACATCAACAGCAGGGTTGGTTTCAAAGCTTTCACTTAAATTACAGCACGCTGCTTTTTGCAATTCATCTTGTCCAATATTTAGCACTTTAATAGGATCGAGATAACTAATTTCTATCGACTTTCTGCGGTGCACTACATTTACATGAGTTAGTTGAACGGCATTGCTCAAAAAAACTGTAATAGAGTCTCCATTGCTAACATCTATGGTATCTCTTTTGTATCCCACATATTGTATTACCAAATTTTTATCGCCAGCTTCTTTGGCTAAAACAAATTGACCATCTTCATTGGCGCTAGTCCCTCTATTGGTGCCACTCCAATAAGCTTTGGCAAACCATAGGGGTTCAAATTCTCCAGCTGCAGTAATGCCATAAATAAAGCCCATAATTTCGGTTGGTGCTTTGTACTCAATGTCTAATTCATCTTCTCCACGGTATTTGCAGCAACCATGTAAAGCCTCATAAACATCATCAGTTGCTTTAACTTTATCAGTGTCATGTCCTTCATCTGCAATTGCCTGGTGCAGGGCATCAATATCAGATATAAAGTAATTGTGCTTTATCTCAAGCATTTTGGTTTCAACATTCCAATTGGCAGCTAATATGCCAGGTTCAGCCATTGCTGCTGCTTCAATTCTGCTTTTGCACATTTCGCAATTGCCCTCAACCAAAAGGTTGGTGGTTATAATGTTGCTTTGCGCATATATTGTACCTAAGCTTAACACAAGTGTTAAGGCCAATAGGCCAATTATTTTAATAAGTTTCATTTTTAAGTTTTAATAGTTGCTTTGAAAAATTAAACGGGCAGTTTAAAAGCACTATTATCAAATTCGGAATACGCTATAAAGTAGTCGAAAAATTTTGGGTATGAGTGGAGGCGCCTTGGCTCTTGTTGGTGCAAATTGTTGTACACATTCCATTATGTTCGGAATTATTAGGTCTATACCAATAAGCAACAATGCTGCATTGTAATTGGAAGATGATACAGTGTTTTCTAAATCATGCTTAACCAGTTCGCTCTCATTGTCGCAACAATCGCTAGTTTGGGCTGGTTTTTTGGCACAGCTTGTTTTACTGCAGCAGCTAATAGGCTTGCTTTCATTTTTATGACAGCTATCTTGCTTTACAAAAAAGCTGATGTTTTTTAATTGCTTATTACAAAAGTGTTTGTTTATCACAACACCGTTGGATGTAAAGGCAACCATTAAGGCCAATAATATGGAAACAAAATTCTTCACTAGTAGTAAAATTATTAAATATTAAGGTAGTGTGCTTACTTTGGTCGTTAAATTATGTTTTTTTTGCTTAATCATAACTCTTGAATAATTCAATTTTAACCCGCAATACAATAAAAGGGATAGATTGGTTGGCTGCCGCTTTTATGGCCATAGTTGCATTGTTTCTACCTAGCAAATGGTCGATAATTTGGGTAAATGGAAAAACCTTTTTAGCTACAATTGTTTTAGGTGTGATGGCAATGCTGTTGCTTAAGAAAAAACAAAAGATCTCCTTTAACTGGTTTCACTTATTGTTGTTTTTCTCAACTATGCTTGCTTTGCTTAGTGGCTTTTGGGCATTTAACTCATCATTGGTTTTTAAAGATGCGGTCACCTGGCTTTTTCTACTGGTACTTGCGGTAGTTACTCAAATGTATGTTTCAAATGGAGTGAATCTTAAATTCTTAACCAAGGCAATATCCATGATATACCTATTCAATTTTATTGCTCTGGTAGGCGCACTTTTTTATGCCAATCTTATTGATTCACCCGAGCAATCTTTTTACCAAAATATTCGAAACCTAAGTAGATATTTTCATTATAACGGCAATTATGTTTCGGCCTTTTTAGTAATGTTTTACCCCTTGGTGTTTTTTGGTCAAAACTCTGTCTTCCAAAAAAAAATGTGGAAGATGATTATTGGCACTGTAGTAGCCTTAACAATTGTTTTGCTAAATAGTAGGGCTTCAACATTGACACTAGTAGTTATTATGGCTATGCATGTATTGGCGCAATTAAAAACTATAACTCTAAAAAGAACAATTATTTTTTTAGGAATTTTAGTTGCAGCAGCAATTGTGTTACCATTAATTGATGCTAGTTTTTGGAAAATGTACAACCCTTTGTTTGGATTGGATGGTGGTAATGATCGATTAATACTTTGGGAAAACACATGGCAAATTGTAAAGCAAAACCCAGTGCTAGGAGTAGGTTCTGGTAATTGGGTTATAGTTTTCCCAACTACAGATACTGGATTTTTAAATTCAATGATTGATAAGTACAATTACTACATACATCCACATAACTTATACTTGCATTTGTTAAGCGAAAGAGGGTTTTTGGGCTTGCTTTTGTTTATTGCCTTAATTGTATTTTCAATGGTTACGGCATTTCGAAAAAAAATGTTTAGAGCGCATTATTTGCTTATAGCAATGGTTGTGGCTTTTCTAGTGCTTTCTTTCTTTTACGGTGTTACCTATTCACTTAAAGTGGATATACCTAGCACTCAAATTGGTTTTGTAGTAGCATTGGCACTTTTAAGTATGCTAGGAAACAAAAATAGAATTTCAATTTCGAACCGCATAGCTAAATTATCTTTCTCAGCAGCATTTTCAGTACTATTGCTATGGGGTGGTTTTTCGGCTTATAATTATACTTACTATACTTACGCTAAAAAAAATAAAAAAGCAATTGGGAATGAAAGGAGAATAAAAATTAACGACCAACTTTATTCAAAGCGATTCTTTACTGTTTATGAAGCAAAATCAGTATTGCAGACTAAAATTGATTACTTGATTAGAAAAAAGAAATTTGATGAAGCTATTGCTATCTTACATATTGCATTGAACGATCATCCGAACAGTGCAGAGTTACATTACACACAGGGAGTTTGTTTCTTAAAAATGGGAGATTTAGATGAAGCCGCAACTTCTTTTGAAACATCATTGAAATTTCATTCGAAACTTTATAAAAGCCATTTCCAACAAGCATTTATTGCATTTAAAGAGAATGATTTAGAAGCTTTTTATGAAATGAAGAGTGAAATGGCAGCGGTATATGAAATAATGGAAAAATTGGAAGTTTATGATGGACTAGAGGAGAATAGAAAAGCGACTCAATATTACAAAAGGTTTAAAGGTTATTTAAATAGAATGGAAAAATTGGAAAGGGATTTGATTAAGAATCAAAAAGGTAAATAAAGTACTTTTCACCTTTCTTGAATGTTGTTTTTACAACTTCATTACCTATATCATGCTGCACAACCATTTTTATTATAGATGCTATTGGTGCATTTTCAGATAATATCATATAGCACTTTTGATAGTTAACCGATTTTATCTGATCAAACAATTTTATAAAATATTGAAGTTCATCACCTGCATAAAAAGCTAGTTCATCTGGGCTTTTGGCATTGCCTTGATAATAAGGCGGGTTAATAAAAATACAGTCGAAATGCTTATTTGGTATGTCATCAAACAAATTCGATTGAAACACCTTAACATTTAGGTTTAATGAATTGCTATTTTCTTTTAAACCCTGTATTGCTTTTGGATTAATGTCGCTAGCAAAGGCTATGGTTTGATGATTTTTTGCCAGATAAAAAGTGAAAAATCCACTTCCTGCACCTAACTCTAAAACAGATTTTTCTTTGAGGTTTAAGTTATTTGCAAACTGCAAAAACACATTGGTGCTTCCGTATAATTTTGGATGAAATACTGTTGGGTAAAGTTTTAACCGTATTCCTTGGTGATTAATTACTCGGGGCTTTTTGTACCACCATTTTATAATGGGATAAAGTATAGGTTGAAACTTGCTTACTATTTTTCGATAGAGGTTCATTATTAAACACTAACAAAACCCTCAGTTTCGGGTTGGCGATATTTGAGCCAAAATTTTTGAAGCACTTTTAATTCGTATGGAAATTTGAAAAGATTCAAATTATACCTTGCTCCAGAAACAGCTTTCATAAACGACTTTTGGAATGAAGTTATTTTAGGGTCTGTTGCCGTTGGGAAGCGAGCATTTATTACAGTTTCAAAGTTTTTAACTCTGTCAACCATTTTTGGTGTAAGCCAAGGGGTTAATGGATTTTTTCGTAAATCAAATTTTTCCCATTGCGGGTCTAGCCAATCTTCTAAAGTGTGCGGAAAACTAAAACCAGCCTCTGTAATTTTTTCATACAATTCACTACCTTCAGTTGGCACTGGTGAGTATAAATAAATAATAATCTCTGTGGCAGGATTGATAGCTTTTACTTCTTTAATAAACTTAATCTCAGAGTTTATTTGTTTCATTACTTTTTGGGGTGATTCCCCAGGTAAACCCAAAACAAAAGAGTATTCAGGTATAATATTGTATTGCTGCATTCTATCAGCAAATCGTTTTATTTGTTCACCTGTTTGCTTGCCACCTTTGTCCATTTGCTTCAGCACATCATCACTGCCACTTTCAGCACCAAAAAATATCATTTTACAGCCCGCATCTTGCATGGCTTTTAGTGAATCATCTTTGTATTTATCTACGGTATCAATTCTGCCCTCTCCCCACCATTTCATGTCATGCTTTTCAATTAGTTTTGAAAAAGCTACGGTTCTCTTTTCCGATACAAAAAAGTTGTTGTCATGAAATTCAATGGCATTGCCACCATAGTTTTCTTTAATATGCTTTATGTCCTCATAAATAATTTCGGCACTTTTCCCTTTCCATTTTGCTTCATAAATGGGTACAACAGCGCAAAAGCTGCAGGTAAATGGGCAACCCATGCTGCTATGGTAAGCTATGGTTTCACTGCCTAAATAAGTTTTTTTAAGATAGTTTTTAATCGGATAAAACTCGTTCAACTTTGCATAAGGCAAAGCTGGTAATGTGTTTTGATCAATTAAAGTTTGCTTGCCGGTTTTAATGATTTGTCCATCAGCACCTAAAAATATTAGATTTGAAACCAACTCATAGGCACCACTGTTTTCCAAGGCATCCAACAATGCCGGAAAAGCAATATCTCCTGGGCCATTCACAATAAAATCTACAAAACCTGATCCTATAACTGATTTATGTTGGTTGGAAGCAAAGTATCCACCCCAAATATTTTTTACGCTTGGATAAAGCTGTCTTATTTTTTTTGTAATGGGTATTGCCTGCTTCAATTGCGGGCCAGGCATAACGGTAGAGCCGAAATAACCGATTTTTCCTGTATCTAAATGAGCCTTAATTGTTACCCAGGGGTCTTGCTCACAATTGCCATCTACAATAACATAATTATATTTACCCTCAATAGATGCTGCCACTTGCAGAATACTATTAGGAATTCTAAAATTACTGTTGCTTACGGCTCTAGGATTAAAAAGAAGTACTGCGTTGTTTCCCACCACACGTAAATATATATGAAAAAGTTATTATTCCTTTTATTTACAGGCCTTATAATTACATTATGTATTATGCCGCTAGCCTGTGCGCCAAAAAGCAAAGCCTTAAATGTGAAATGGCACAAGTCACATGAAGCGGAAAGCAAAGCAGATGTTAATATGGGCATGGCTTGGCTACTATCTTATTTAGGTGCTCAGTTGCCCAAAGGGTCGCTACAAACAACTGTTGACTGGCAAGAGGAAACAATTTTTGCATTTAAACCTGAACAAGCGGGGTTCGACAAAAAACCGCTGGAAGCTATAAACGTAATACTTGAAAAAATTGAAAGCACCGAAAAGTATGAAAGAGATGGTTATGTAGATATTGGAGAGTTAACCATGTTGTTGTTTAACAGTAGTTGGCATTATTATGAAATTACGCAAATGCCTAAAACATTGGATGAATTTTTAAGTAAACATAGCTTAGATGGCGAGAATCCATTGGTTATGAATCCTGGAGAATCGGGCATTGCAAAAGAATCGAGAATAGTTTTTCATCCAGTTAAGGAAGAACCTGTTTTAGAGTCGGCTTACTTGGCAATTGAAGGACATGGATTGTTTAGTGAAGGCACCTTTGATTCAACCGAATATGAGGTGTTTGATTTTATGTCTAATGGGCAGCCAAGGTTTGGCATTTACAATGCTGTTGGCGATTTGATTGAATCGACAAGCTCAGCGCTAAGTGCAGCAGGGAAACCCGCCAAGTGCATGTGGTGTCACGAAAGCACCATTCAGCGCAGTTTTAAAAAGAATTTGATAGGAGAAGGGAAGTTGAAAGATTTTAACGATAGAATTATGCCGTTGCGGGATAAGCTGTTGTATGAACAACTATTCTTTGATACAGAGATAGCTTATGATTGCCTATCAGATCACCGAGTAATGGAGTTTTTTTATTTTGGTATTGAAATGCCAAATGCCGAGCGCTTAAGCAGCGAATGGAAGATTGATGTTGCTGAGGTTAAGAAAATGCTGAGTGAACTTGCAACATATGAAAGCCATCACATGCCAGAGTTAGGACCTACATATAGCAGAGAAGAATTAGAAAAGATAAAACCCAATCAATTGATGTTTAAGCCATTTAGCCAGTGGGAAGAAAACAGTTACGAACCTAATTTTTTCAAACAATAATCTTGAGTTTAAAAATATTTCTGATAAACAAAAACCCATTACTTTCATTAGTCATAAAAAATGAAAAGCACGACCCAATGCTATTTGTTTTAGGTACTGGTCGCAATGGTAGTAGTCTGTTAAGTGCTATTTTAAACAACCATCCTAAAGTTTTTATTTCTCCTGAACAGTACTCGCTATCAAAAACTATTATAAAGAAAAGATTTGGACTAAATAAAAACTCTATATCATTGGCAAATGAGTTTTTATCCAATAGTTACCATTGGAAATTGAAAGCACACAAGGGGGAGTTAGATTTTTCGAATTGCAAAACCGTACAAGATTTTGTTTTATCACTTTACCGCCAGGAAGCAAGACTAAACAATAAACAACCAACTATTTTGGGCGATAAAACACCACATAACTTGCAGTATTTTCCATTTTTATCAAAGTGTTTTCCTCTGGCTAAATTCATTTTTTTAGTCAGAAATCCTTTTGAAGTTGCTGCATCTTTCAAAAGGTTAGAAACAACTAACAATTTTGAGTTAAAAAAAACCTTAAAACAATGGAATCTCACCTTTGAGTATTTCAATCTGTCCAAAAATCAAAAGACTAACTCAATTTTAGTTAGATATGAATCATTGATAAGTAACCCTGAAGACACCATTGAAAGGGTTTTTGAATTTTTGGAGTTACCAGGTGATGCGCAAACAATTGTTAATGCCAATAGAGATGCGGAAATGTTAGGTCTTGAAAAAAATGTAAACCATCAAAATTTGAATAGACCCATTGGCAAAAAAGAACCCAAAGAGTATACTCAATCATTGACAAAAAAAGAAGTCGATTTAATCGAACACGAAACGGCAAAATACAACATTGAGTTTCAGCGCTAGTTGCCAAAGGCACTGCAACATCTTGAGCAAGCAGGCAGTAAGCCACCAGCTTTATTCAATGTTCGTCTAAAGCCAGCAATAGCTTTTGAATTCCAAATTTCTTTTATACTGTTATCATATACGTTACCTATTGTTAAGTTGTAGCAACGGCCATGAGCAGGAATTACGGTACCGTTAGATTTAACCATTATGTTATTAAATACATCATGACAGCGCTTGCCCATTAACTTTAGTGGTTGGTTGTAAAATGCTTCTATTTCTTGTTTAGTATTTATTTCGGGCGAAAAACTAATGGGAAATTTTGTTTTCATGGACTTTATTTCCGCTATTTCAAACTGCAGTTTTGGAAGATCCATTTTGCTAAAGTCTAAACTTTCCATGTTACTAGCGGTTGCAAAATAGTTGTGCCCAAATTTTTTGTTATGAATATCGGCTACAGATTGAGTGGTGTAATTGGTATGCATAAAGCCTATCTCCTTTAAAGGATAATCTTTAAAGAATGCTATAAACTCTTTTAAATAACCAATGTTCCATTCTGTAATTACACAATAGATAGAAATGGTAGGCCTATTTTTATGTTTTAACAAAAGCTCAATTCCTTCAACTGCTTTTTGAAATGAGCTTTTATGACCTCTTATTTCATTGTGAATGTCTTGTGGTCCATCTAGTGATATATTAATTTCATTCAAGCCGCTTTCAATAATTTGATCACCATATCTCTTAAGGTTAAGTGCATTGGTTGTTATGGAGGTGAACAGTTGTAAATTGTTGGCTAGCTTCAAACTTTCAATTAAATGAGGATATATCAATGGTTCAGTAAAAGCATAGCCAATTTTGGCTTTGGGATAATATTCCTTGGTTTGTTTAAGCACCTTTGTTAACAGCTCAATTGGCATATTAATAGGTTTGCTACCCATAAGGTTTTCAAAAAAATTGCTTTCGTTAAAGTCTACACCAACATCACACATCTTACAATGCAAGTTGCAAATATTGTTTACCCCAAGTACAACCCATTTTGGGCCATATAGCAAGTTGCCTGGAGCTATGGAAGTATTAAGTTTCTTAATTTTTGCTTTGATGCTCATTTATTAGTGATTGATATAAATTTAGGTATAAATTAACAGTGTCATTCGCTTTTATGGGCTCTACTTTAGGCAAAGGAAATGAAGAATGGAGCAATGTTTCAACCGCACTTGCCATTTCCTCCACATTATCTGCTGTTTTCCACCTTTCGCTAGTCTTAGCTGTTCCCACATTTCTACTTACAATTGCAAGGCCCATTTGTAATGCTTCTAAAAAAACAAAGCCTTGTGATTCAAATGTTGAGGGATGGAGTAAAATTTTACTCTGCAACATGTATTGTTGAACTTCTTCATTGTTAATTTGGCTTAGAATAATTACGTTTTCTTGCAGTTTTAACTGTTTAACTTTTTGTTTTAAAGCAGCCTCATTTACTCCGCCACCAATTAATATAGATTTTATTTTTGGCTTCTTTTTTCTAAGCACATCAACCACATTAATAAAAGAATCGTAGTTTTTTAAATTGCTAAACCAGCCAACCCCAATTAAATCGAAAGTTCGTTGGGTGTTTAAATTTATGCTGTTTTTTAACGACTGAATACCATAAGAAATTACATGTTGAGATTTTGACGAATAGTTTTCGTTAAATACTGCTTTTTGAAACTCACTTAAAAAAACTAAATCCATTTTTTTTAATGGCAACAAACCTTTATATCGATTGTTTCTTTTTACCTCCGTTCCTAAAGCCGTGCATATGTGAGGTACGTTTAGTTTAGATTTTAGCTTGTTTCCTAAATAACAGCATTCCTTAATCCATAAGCTATTTATGATGGTAAACGGCTTCTTTTGATTTATTTCTAGAGCTATTTTTAGGGCTTTTTTCCATAAAAAAAAAGACTTTGGCAAACTAGAATTTTGACCATTTAGTGAGTAAACTTCACAATTGTGCCATTTGTAGTTTGCTTTTTTAAATGGATAATGTAAGGTTATGATGCTAACCTCAATTTCAGAATGTAAAGCTTTCAATTCGCGCACATAATGTAAGAAATATGTTAGTACATCTGTTTCGCTCTCTTTGCCAGGAAAACCAGGAGTGATAAAAAGAATGTGTTTTACGTTAATCATTTACTAACCGCCATGAGCGCTTTTGAAGCCATTGCTTTGGCCTTAGCTTTTAGGTTGCCTGTTTGAAAATAGTTCACCTCATTGGTAACCCAACGTACTGCATGCTCATAATATTTACGAGAATATGTTCGCTTAAAATCGCGATCTCTATCGGTGCTTGTATTCCATTCAATTTTGTTGGTTTGTAAAGCTTCAACTTCATTGTAAAGGCTTGTTCCTTTAATAGGGTAGGCAACAGTTATGGTAAAATAATTGGGGTTAGATTCCTTTAAGTGCTTTACGGTTTCATTAATATCATCTTCCGTTTCACCAGGATATCCTAGCATTATAAAAGTGCCAGCTTCCATGCCAGCCTTTCGCGTTTTTTGTATCATTTGCCTAACAACATTCACATCCACTCGCCTATCCATTGCATCAATGATTTTTTGCGATCCACTTTCGGCTCCTATCCAAATTCTAAATGCTCCTGCTTTTTTCAATAACTCAATTACTTCATCACTCATTCTATCAGCTCTAGTAATGCATTCAAACGGAATAATGGCATCTTGCTTAATTACTTCTTCAACAAACTCAGCCAACCATTTATGGCTAACGGTAAAAACATCATCTACAAACCAAACTGAATCTGGTTGATAATGGTCTTTCAAATATTTCAATTCTTCAGCTACTAATTTTGGTGAACGCCTGCGATAACTCTGTCCATATACTGCAGTGCTACACCATTTGCAAGTGTACGGGCAGCCTCTTTGAGTACTAACGGTAACGGCTGATTGACCGTGATGTTTTTTCCAAACATCAAAATACTGATTGAGGTTAATCTTTTTTCTGTTAGGTAATGGTAACTCATCAACCGATTTAATTTTAATACGAGCATTGGTTTTAACCACTACACCATCTGCTGTGGTGTAAGCGCAACCATCAATATGTCCAAATTCATTCTTAATCCCTTTTTCAACGGTTTCAGCTATTTGCATCATAGTTTGTTCACCTTCACCAATTACTAAGGCATTCGCTCCAGTTGCTAAATAATCTTCAATATTATAAGTTAAATCGGGGCCACCTAAAACAACCACTGCATTTTTTAAACTAGGCTCTGACTTTATGAATTGAACAATCTCAATCACATTCACCTTAGTCATCAAGTTGGTGTAAATGGCTATTAGTTGCGGTTGCTCTTTAAGCAAGTATGTTTTTAAATCTTTTTTATAACTAAATGTGGTGTCATAAACTTCATTGTCAAAACCATGTTGTTCAAGCCATGCCGAAACATACAAAACACCCAATGGCGGATAAGGGCGCATAATTTTTTGCTCCTTCTCATCTTCATTTATGAAGTATCCGTGAGTGAATAATATTTTCATTTTACAACTTCTAGTTCAATGTAAAAATGATCGGCTTTTGATGATAACAACCCTAGTTTAAAGCAAAGGTTTTCAAAAACAACCCACGCTTTGTAAAACAATGAGTTGTTGTTTGCATGTTTATTGGCGTAAGATGGTAGGAAACCAGTTGGTTTAAGTTGTAACAGCTTAAAATTATCTTGTAAAATGTCATTTGGTGAATAATACCAGGTTTCTACCATTTTTCCATAAACATTTACCTGTTTCGATTGATTTTTACCATTTCTAAGCCTTTTGTTGCTCTTTTTTGCTAATTGTGCTAAGTTCTCGTATAGAGAATTAGGAGGCATAATTACTAATACTAACTTTGCAGTAATATTAAAATAATCATTGATTTTATCCAAAAAATTGCCAAATTCTGATGGATTAAGGCAATTTAGTCCACCAAAGTTTGAAAAAACTAGGTCAAACTGCTGATTTTTAAATTGCGCTAAATTTGGGTTTGACAGATTGAAAATTGAAGTTCTCACATTTTCTGAACAGTTGTTCAAAAATATTTTCTTATTGATTGCTTTTAGCATCTCTTCCGAAACATCAGTTGCCCAAACTTGATGCCCCTGTTTGGCTAACCAAATTGCATCTTCACCGGTGCCACAGTTTAACTCCAAAATGTTTAAGGGCTTAGCGCCAAGCGATTTTTCAAGTAAGGCCCAAACTCTATTTCTTTGGTTTCGACCAATAACAGTATCGGTAAACTCTTGGTCGTAGGTTGCTGCAGCATTATCGAAATTGGCTTGCATAACTACTTGTTGGTGTATCTACTTAAGGTTAACTTATTGGTAAAAGCGAAAGGTAAGTGGTAAACCATTCTAGCAATGTTGTGCAAATGTTCTTTGGTGTTTTTGGCCGGTGAATTAATTAAAGATTTAAAACCCATCCATCCTTTTTTCAATCGGTAGCGGTTGTGTACATAGCGGTGTAGTGTTTTGTAAAACACTGGTGGGTAGGTGTTTTCAAACATTAAATCTAAATCATCAGAGTCTTTCCAATTGGCTTTGCTTACTAAATCTTGTTTTACTTTTTCGTAAAACTTGGTGCCTGGTAATGGATAAGAAACTGAAATGCCAATATCGTCTGGCATTAAATCGAGTACCATTTTTAAGGTTTGTTTTATATCGGCATAGGTTTCATCTAAATAGCCAAATTGCAAAAAGAAAGCTACTCTGGCTCCATGCTTTTTTAGCATTTTAGTTGCGGTATAAATTTGTTCAACTTGTGTGCCTTTGTCCATGGCATCCAATATATTTTGCGAACCACTTTCGGCGCCAACCCAAGCCATGTCTAATCCAGATTTTACCAATGCATCCAAGTTATCATCCTTTAGCATTAAGTCTACTCGACTTTGAATTTTGTATTTAAAATCAAGTTTCCTTTCATTTTTTAGTTCCGCTAAACGTTGTACCCAACCAGGTTTTAGTCCGAATATATCATCACACATCCAAAAGTAATTTACTTTATGGTTGGTAATCAAATATTCAATTTCTTCTATTACTTTTTCAGGCGAGCGGGAGTTGTATCGGTTGCCATAAATTGGTTTAGCGCACCAATTACACTTGTAAGGACAACCTCTGGTGGTGGCTAAATTTAAACTAAAGTAGCCATGATTATCTATCCATATTTTTCGATAGGCATCTATCTCAACTAAGTCCCATGCTGGCATTGGAAAAGTGTCTAAGTCTTTAACAACCGAACGTGGCAAAGTTTTATGTGATTCTCCATTTTGCAAAAAACTCAAACCTTCAATGCTTAAAGTTGAAGAGTGGTTTTCTAAAGCATTTATTAACTCCAGTAATGTTACTTCACCTTCTCCATGAATGATGTAATCGGCACCTTTGCTTAAATATTCTTGATAGTGATCTGTGGAGTCAGAACTATTAATGATTACAGTACAGTTCAATTTTTTTGCAATGGCAATCATGTTATAAGCCGCATCACGCATGCGGGTTAGGCACATTTTAGTTAGGTAGTTAAAACCATCATCATAAATAATTAAGTACTTGCTACCGCTTTCTTTTATAGCTTCTTCAATATTATGTTCATTTTGGTTTAAGCAATTGTCTTGCAATGAAACATTAAACCCGTTTTGCCTTAACCATGCTGCAGCGAACAATGTACCCAAAGGCGGGTACGGTTGCTTAATTTCCCATTGTTTTTTATCGAATGGATAAAAATAGCTGTTGGTTAAAAGCAAAGGAATGCTCATTTAGTTGTTTCCATTTTACTCAAAAAATCGGTAACGCTGCTTTCATATTTATTCAAAATTTTCATTTGATGATTGCTGTTGTGAACTTTGCTTTGCGTTCTACTACTCCTAAACATTAACTCAAACTCTTGATCGGTAAACTCACCTTTATATTGTTGGATATAGTTTTTTCTAACCTTATTCATCATTTTCAAATCTAGCTTTTCTCCTAGCTTTCCTTTAAAAGTAAATTCTAAAATTTTGCTCCACCAAGGTTTGCTAGTGCCGGTGCTTTCTTTTGTAGCTGAAACTACTTTAAAATTGGGTTGATAATTATATACCCAATTGTTTGTTTTTATAAATTGATTATACACTTCACATCCCTTAATAGGTATAAGCGTTGCAGTTTCAATGGCAGTAAAAATGTTTTGCTCTTTGATAGCTAAATCTTCCTCAGAAATTAAATAATTGATACAAAAATTTTTCCTTGAATTGGCTAAGAAAATTCTTTTATAAAGAACTAAAAATGATTTTGCTACCCATAGTCTTTGGGGCTTTGTAATTATAAAATAATCAATGTCTGCTTCCTCATCCATAACACCTTTGCTAATAGTGCCCGATAAACAAACTGCGCTAATAAATGGAAACTTACTTATCAGTTTGGCATTTCGAACTGCTTTTGGCATTCTTTCAACAGCTTTTTGGTTTGCGGCAATTCTTATTGAGGTATCAGAAACAGAACCGTTGATGCCATAAAAGTTATTACTTGTTTTAATATAACTAGCTGAGGCAAGCATTTGCAGGGCTTGGTCAAATTGCGGTTGACTAACTTCACAACCCAAATGTTTTTCAATTTCATTTTTATTTAATGGATAATTGAAAACATCAAAATAGAGCAAGGTGCGGATAATACTTTCATCCAGTATTGGCATTGATAACTAACGGTTTACTTTGTTGCAAGTTACAATATTAGAATTGATTTTTTACCACTTACACATCATCAACAAACAACATACATAAATTAATTTGCTCGTAACTCATCCCGCCTTTTAAGTAATTATAAACTGCACCATGTTTAAGTGTATTGTCGGCATTCAACGCCTTGGCATATGCCTTAGGATTGCCTTTAATGCTTAGGATTGCCTTCTTTACTTTGTTAATCTCCTTGCTAGGCGGGCGGTACATGTATAGTTCAACATCTTTAAATTCATCATTTATCTTTTGCAGGTGGCCGATAATTGTTCCATTGGTTAATCCGCGCTCATTGGCCATTTCGGCAATTGACAATCCTAGCTTAACCAAATCCAGCGTTTTTTCATGCGTAGGCTTTTTGTTCGCTTTGTCGGCTTTCTTCTTTTTATGTTTTTTTATTTCGTCAGGATTGGTTAAACCGCCACACATTTTAATAAATGGGTCAAACCGTTCTTGCAATTCTGATAATGGAAATTGAATTTCTGCTTCAGCACTTAATTCTTTAAATCGCTTGTCTGCTTTCAATGCCAAGCCATCAACTTTTAATGCCATTTCATTGAGTCCCTTAACGCACAATCCTTTCATGTTCTTTAGTCTGGATATTGCCACATAACCTTGGCCAGTTTCAAAGGTTTTGCTCAAGTCAATTTGGGCAGCATCTAAAGTCATTCCTTGGCTTTTGTGCACTGTAATTGCCCAAGCCAACCGCAATGGTAGTTGATAGAAGGATGCTAGCGAACTACCCGTTTCATTGTCGAAAGACCATTTTTCTTCATAAGCCATTACACTTTTGCCATCTAAAAGTTTTACTTGCACAGCTTCATTTTCTTCCTCTTCATTAAACCCTATAACTGTGCCTAGGCTGCCATTTACCACACCTTTATCGGGTAAGTTTTTTACAAACATTACTTTGGCGCCAATCTTTAACTTAAGTTTTTCCGGAGCTAATACTGATTTTATAAGGGTAGGAAGCAAGTTCTTATTGCCCTTGGTTTTGGCAGTAAACTCGCGTGACTTAGCATCTAACTCTTCAAGCCTTTTATTGTTAACTGAGTCAACATCAACATTGTGCGTATATAGTTGAGTTAGGTCTTCTTTTTCTAATTTATTACTAGCAGTTTGTTTAAGCAGATTGACCGCATTTTGGGAAACGCGACCCGTTCTTATTTCATTTAAAATGTTATTTAGGCTAGAGTCGCTTTGCCTGTATTGTTGGGTTAAGTAACATATTGCCAAGTTAGCACTTACCCATGCAGGGCTCATAAAAGCGAATTTTTCAGTATTTTTTTCATCATTTCGGGTAACTGGTGGCAGCTGAAAAAAATCGCCTGAAAACACAATTTGAACACCACCAAATGCTTTGAAGGGGCTTTTAAAAAATTTCAAAACCTCATCAATCATATGCAGTTGCTTTTTATGCAACATAGAGATTTCATCAATTATTAAAACCTTAACATCTTCCAAATGCTCACGCAAATATTTTTTATCTGCCATGTTGGTAATGTCGCGTCTTGTTAACGCACTCTTAACTCCAATTCCACTCCAACTATGTATGGTTTGTCCGCCAATATGGGTAGCGGCAATACCAGTGCTAGCTGTAACCGCAACGTGAACTTTTCGCTCTTTTAAATATTTGATGTATTCATTAAGCACATATGTTTTTCCAGTACCTGCAGAACCGGTTAGGAAAACATTTTCTCCAGATTTTAAAATTGCTATGGCTTGTTCTTGTGTCATGTGGGTTTAACTACTAAGGTCACAAAGTTGCATAAAGTATTTGGGGTTTCTTTAAAAAATCTCTAAACAAGGGTTAGCGTAGCATGTATGATTTATTAATGTGTAATGTTCGGTCGTAAACAAGTAAAAGCTGTTTTACCCTTAAAATAACGGACAAAAAAGTATTGTAATATATTGAAATCGAGTTATTTATGTTATTTGTGAGTTGTAATTTATCGAAAATACGCCAAAAATTGTCTTGTTGATATTGTAATTAATTTTAATACCTTGACGGAAATTACTTCTAAGAGAAGCTAACTGTTAAATAAAAAACAACATGAAACCAACATTACTAAAAATGAAAGCCTGTCTAATTTTCGTTTTATCAATCTTATTATTTTCTGTTCCTAATTTAGTTTCGGCAACACATTCTGTAAGTACAGAACTTTCTTACACGCATATTTCGGGGAGCGATTATGTAGTTGATTTGAAATTTTATCGTGATTGTACCGGAATTCCTGCACCTGTAACAGGAGTAGTAGACATTTCTTCTATATCATGCATAACCTCCACAGTGGTTAATTTGCCTTTGTTAAGTGTAACGGATGTTTCTACCTTATGTGATCCAAATCTTTCGAATTGCAACATGGGTTTGTGGCAAGGTTTTGAGTTGCACCACTACTCTGATACAGTGAACTTGCCACCATGTGCAGATTATTTGTTATCATGGTCGCATTGTTGCAGAAATGCAGCCATTACCAATTTGGTAACACCAACATCTTTATCATTTTATGTAGAGACAAAAATGGATAACTTAAATGCTCCTAATAATAGCTCCCCAAGATTTAACATAGATCCTATTTTTGTATTATTTACTAACCAAAATCATGTATATAGCGTTGGCGTAACAGATCCGGAGGGAGATAGCATAGTGTACAGTTTAACAACTCCTTTTGATAATGTGACAACTCCTGTACCATACTTACCTCCATTTACATTCACCAATCCAATTACTGCTTCTAGTCCTTTAACAATTGATCAAAATGGAGTGATGCGAGTTACACCCACCGCAACAGAAGTTGATGCTTATGCGGTTTTAGTAGAAGAATATGTTGGTGGAGTTTTAGCAACATCAATGATAAGAGATATGCAAGTTCAAGTAACCTTTAATAGCAATGTGTTGCCCAACATAACTGGCTTAAATGGGGGAACTAGTTTTAGTGACAGCATTTGTATTAATGATACTGCTTCCTATTTTGTAACCGCAATGGATTCAAATACTACAGATACATTATCAATTTTACCAGCAACAAATTTGAGTTTAGGTTACAATCCATTTTCAACAGTAATTGGTTCTGCTCCTGGAGCAATAACTTCAAACTTTAGCTGGGTGCCAACATCAACTGGCTGGCATCATTTTATTGTAAAAGTTGAAGATGACGCTTGTCCATATATTGGAATACAAGCATACACTTTTAGCTTTTACGTTTATAATTGTTCTGTTAACGATAGCGTTTGGCCGGGAGATGCCAATTCAGATGGAATTGCAAATAATATTGACTTACTGAATGTTGCTTTGGCTTTTGGAACACAAGGTCCTTCTAGAGCCAGTGTTTCAAACAATTGGGAAGCATATTACTGTGCTGATTGGGCTAGCTCATGGGGCGGAAGTGTTAATTATAAGCATACCGATTGTAATGGCAATGGGGTAATTAATAACTCGGATAATGTTGCAATTACATTTAATTATTTAATGACGCATCCAAAAAACACAAGTTCAGGAACGGATGATCCTAATGTGCCAAATGCACAAATTTTATTTGACAAGGATACATATGCTCAAGGACAAACCATTACAGGAAAATTGTATTTGGGTGATGTTGCTCAACCACTAAATAGTGTTTACGCTTTGGCGTGCAATGTTCTGGTAAATCCAAGTGACTTAGAAATTCAAAATCAAGTTGATTTTAATAATAACTGGCTTGGAAGCGCGAGCCAAATCATACACCTAGATACCAATTTTTCCACTACAGGTCAATTAGATTTGGCAGTTGGAAGAATTAACCAAACTTCAATTAATGGCCATGGTGCTGTTGCCGAAATAACTTTTGCAATACCTAACAGTGTTTCTACATTAGATAAGAATGTTACTGTAAACTTGGTTAACATAAAACTGATTGATGAACTAGGTAATGAGATTCAAGTGGATGCACTAAGCACAGAGTTAACTATTACAGCCAAGAGCACAAGCATTGAAGATGTTGAGGTAAACATTTTAAATGTTTACCCAAATCCATCCAACTCCTTAATAACGCTTACTGCCAATGGCCAAATTAACAACATACAAATGTTTAATGCTACTGGTAAAGTTTTAAATCCTGAAGTTTCTAATAACGTAATAGATGTCAGTAATTATAATTCTGGCGTATACTTTATTGAAGCAACTATTAATAATAAAACCGTGCATAAAAAACTCATCATCTCTGAGTAAAAGCAGAAAAAGGTCAACAGCAATGTTGGCCTTTTTTTTTGATAATTATTTGCCTTTAAATTCATCCGGAATCTTAAAATATCCATTGGTAGGATTGAATTCTTCAGGTTTTTCGGTCGGTTTAAAGTTTAAATAATATCCATCTACTTTGTCTATTCTTATGCAATCATC
>Ga0114956_1000498_pt1 | contig 28762 bp, 22 predicted proteins | sample MaitaG_FD_87304 | JGI IMG/M metagenome (GOLD analysis project Ga0114956, IMG submission 87304) | Marine algal microbial communities from Maine, USA - Maine_Asex2 metaG | ecosystem: Host-associated > Algae > Red algae > Unclassified | place: Maine, USA | collected 2015-01-05
CGAACCTTGTCGCATCAGGGCCGCGTCGTTCGGACTTCTGACGAAGTCGCTCACTTACCCAGTTGCTCGGCTGGGCCTCACAACTGCCGTCGTCACAGCTCGTGATGATTCGAACCTTGTCGCATCAGGGCCGCGTCGTTCGGACTTCTGACGAAGTCGCTCACTTACCCAGTTGCTCGGCTGGGCCTCACAACTGCCGTCGTCACAGCTCGTGATGATTCGGACGTTGTCGCATCGGGGCCGCGTCGTTCGGACTACTGACGAAGTCGCTCACTTACCCAGTTGCTCGGCTGACGCTCGCAACTGCCGTCGTCACAGCTCGTGATGATTCGGACGTTGTCCCACTCGGGCCGCGTCGTTCGGACTTCTGACGAAGTCGCTCACTTACCCAGTTGCTCGGCTGACGCTCGCAACTGCCGTCGCCGCGGCTGGCGACCGTTCGAACGTTGTCATAACAGGGCCGCCCTTTATGTTCTACATATTGCAACCGTTGCACTGTGAACTTGTAGAAGGTAACCTGCCCGAGCGGCCCGGGTCGGGTCGCAGCACGGCAACGAGGTAGGGGAACGAGATGGCTGAAACTGCGAACGAGCCAGCCGTCGAGTTCGAGACTTCACCAGCGCGCTATCGCCATTGGACATTGGCGACCGACGGGCCGACCGCGACGCTCACCCTTGCCGTCAGCCCCGATGGCGGCCTGCGCAACGACTACGAGTTGAAGTTGAACTCGTACGACCTTGGCGTCGACATCGAGCTCTACGACGCAGTACAACGACTGCGCTTTGAACATCCAGAAGTGCGGGTCGTCGTCGTCACCGGCGGCCTCGACAAGATGTTCTGCGCCGGCGCCAATATCCAAATGCTGGCTGGCTCATCGCATGCCCACAAAGTCAACTTCTGCAAGTTTACGAACGAGACTCGGAACTCGATCGAAGACGCAACGGCCAACAGTCAGCAGGTCTGGATCGCCGCCGTGAACGGCACCGCTGCGGGCGGTGGCTACGAGCTCGCTCTGGCCTGCGACGAAATTTTGCTCGTCGACGATCGCTCGTCGGCGGTGTCACTCCCGGAGGTTCCTCTCCTCGCAGTGTTGCCGGGAACCGGTGGACTGACCCGCGTGGTCGACAAACGTTTTGTCCGGCGCGACCTCGCCGACGCGTTTTCGACCCGGAACGAAGGAGTGCGCGGCCAGACCGCCGTCGACTGGGGGCTCGTCGACGCGATCGCGCCTGCGAGTAGTTTCGATGCACTGATCGCCGAACGGGCTGCCGAGCGGGCCGCCGGCTCAGACCGGCCAACCGACGCCTCGGGTATCACCCTCGCCCCGCTTGCACGCACCAATGCCGAAGCCGGCGGCTTTGCCTTCCCGAACGTCGCCGTCGCCATCGACCGCGGCATCGGCACCGCGACCTTCACGATCGCGGCGCCCGATAACGCGCAACCAACCAGCGGCACCGAACTCGTCGAGGCCGGAAGCGCAGCGTGGTTACTGGCGACCGCTCGCGAACTCGACGCGGCCTTCCTCGACCTGCGATTCAACGAACCCGAGATCGGCACGTGGGTCCTCACGACAACTGGATCTGCCGCCGCAGTCGCCGCAGCCGAGGCCATCTTCACGACCGACGCCGACCACTGGCTCGTTCGTGAGGTCCGCCTCTACTGGACCCGAGTACTCAAGCGCCTCGATCTTTCGGCCCGGACACTCGTCGCGACCGTCCTGCCCGGCAGCGCGTTCAACGGAGTTCTCGCCGAACTGCTGCTCGCGGCCGATCGCAGTTACATGCTCGACGGAACCTGGGAGGACGATGAAGATCCACCCGAACCGGCGACCATTCGTCTCACCGCGGCCAACGCCGGCCTCTTCCCGATGTCGAACGGACTGACCCGGCTCGAGACCCGCTTCTGGGGGCGCGACGACGCGCTCGCGGCTGCGACTGTAACCCTCGGCACCGACCTGCTCGCAGCCGACGCGAGCGCCGCCGAACTTGTGACCTTCACCCCCGACGATCTCGACTGGGACGATGAAGTTCGTCTCATGCTCGAAGAACGCAACAGCTTCTCGCCCGACGCCCTCACCGCGATGGAGGCGAACTACCGGTTCGTCGGCCCCGAGACGATGGAAACGAAGATTTTCTCGCGACTGACCGCCTGGCAGAACTGGATCTTCCAACGCCCGAACGCCGTCGGTCCCGACGGCGCCCTGCTGCGGTTCGGCACCGGCACCCGCCCGTCGTACGACCAGAAACGAGTTTGAGCATGTCCATCACCGTCGATATCGACGCCAAGATTCCCAACAACGTCGACCTCAAAGGAGACCGTCGACTGCAGCGCGCGCTCGAATCGTGGCAGCCTCGCTTCATCCGCTGGTGGGAAGAACTCGGCCCGGCCGCGTTCAAGACCAACCAGGTGTTCCTGCGCACCGCGATCGATGTCGGTCAGAAGGGTTGGGCCAACTTCGACCATGTGTCGATGCCCGACTATCGCTGGGGCATCTTCCTGGCCGAGCCCGAGGTCGACCGCAAGATTGCGTTCGGTGAACACAAGGGCAAAGACGTCTGGCACGAGGTACCCGGCGAGTACCGCTCCGAGCTGCGCCGGCTCATCGTGATCCAGGGCGATACCGAACCCGCCTCGGTCGAACAGCAGCGCCAACTCAGCCTGACGGCACCGTCGTTGTACGACATGCGCAACCTCTTCCAGGTCAATGTCGAGGAAGGCCGCCACTTGTGGGCGATGGTCTACCTGCTGCATCGCTACTTCGGCAAGGACGGCCGCGAGGAAGCCGACGCCATGCTCGAACGCCACTCGGGCGACGCCGACAATCCCCGCATTCTCGGCGCGTTCAACGAAGAGACGCCTGACTGGTTGTCGTTCTTCTTCTTCACGTACTTCACCGACCGCGACGGCAAGTACCAACTCGCATCGATGCGCGAGTCGGCGTTCGATCCGCTCAGCCGGACTTGCGACTTCATGCTGAAGGAAGAGGCGTACCACATGTTCGTCGGCGCGGGCGGAATCGGCCGAGTCGTCGCGCGCACGATCGAGCTGATGCAAGAACACGACACCGTCGACATTCACCCCCATGGCGGCATCAACCTCGATGTCTTGCAGAAGTATCTGAACTTCCACTACTCGGTATCCCTCGACCTCTTTGGCGCCGAGACATCGACGAACGCCGCGAACTACTACTCGGGCGGCCTCAAGGGCCGGTTCCACGAGGAACGCCGCGATGACGACCACCGCCTCCACACGCTGTACCGCCTCGTGCCAGAGGTCACGGCATCGGGCATTGGGCACCGCGAGGTGACGCAACTGTCGGCGCTCAACGAGAGCCTCCGCGAGGACTACACAGTCGACTGCCAGAAGGGTCTCGAGCGCTGGAACCGGTCACTGGCCGAGGCGGGCACCAACGTTGAACTACGGCTGCCCCACATCGGCTTTCACCGGCAGGTCGGCACATTCGCTGGCCATCACGTCAGCCCCGACGGGAAGCTGCTCACCGAGTCCGAGTGGTCCGCGAACGAGGACCGATGGCTTCCGAGTGAGGCCGACACGGCGCACGTCAAGTCGCTCATGGTCGGCGTGACTGAACCCGGCCGGATGGCCGGGTGGATCGCACCACCGGCGAATGGCGTGAATCAGAAGCCCGTCGACTACGAATACGTGCAGATCTGACATGAGCACCTCGAACGCTGTCGCCGACGCGGCGACAGCGTCGCCGGCAGCCGGTTTACCAGCGCCGCGCGGGGGAGCGAAGGCGTTGTTGCTGACGGTGCTCGGCGAGTTTGTGCTGCCGACCGACGGCGCGGCATGGACATCGTCGCTCGTCGCTGCCGCCGAAGCGCTCGACATCAGCGAGAAGAACGCACGGCAAGCCATCGCTCGCATTGGCGATCAAGGATTGATCGAAAGCAAACGCCACGGCCGCGTCGCACGGTGGTCGTTGACGCCAACCGGTCGGCGGCTTTTGGAGGCTGGCGCCCGGCGCATCTACGAGTTCGGCGCGACGTTCGTCGACTGGTCGGGCGAATGGCTCGTCGCGCATTGCCCAGTCGCCGAGTCGCAACGGGCCTCGCGGGCGGAACTGCGGAAGCAGCTTGGTTTCCTCGGCTTCGGCGAGGTGTCGGCAAGTCTGCTGGTCTCCCCGCACGTCGAACGGGAGCCAGCGCTGCGGGAGATCTTGGCATCGCTCGGCTTGCTTTCTGAGAGCATCATCCTTCGGTCGACTACAGGTTCGGCCGAGGAAACCGCCGACCTGGTACGGCGGGCCTGGGACCTCGACGAGCTGGCCTCGGCCTACGCCGCATTCGCCAGAGCCCACGACCGCGAGCAGCCCGGCGACGATGGGGCAGCGTTCCGAGCGACGGTCGAACTCGTGCACGACTGGCGTCGGTTCCCGTTCATCGACCCCGAGCTACCGGACGAGCTGCTGCCCGATCGTTGGGCGGGGTCAGTCGCGGCCGAGCTGTTTGCCAAACAACACGACGCGCGGTCGCCGGGGGCGCAGCGCTGGTTCGCTGAGCGCGAGGCACGCGGCGCCGCGTAGCCAGCGCGGTCCCCCGTCGGCAGTTGCTACCGCACGGTGTCGATCGCGCTTCAGACCGCAGCTATCGCTACGAATTCCTGACCGCGAGCTCGGCGAGAACCTCGGCCGAATGTTCGCCCAGCAAGGGCGCTCGCCCAACGACGGTATCCGCGCTATTCGCCATGCGCCACGGGATGCCCGTGTGCGTCCGCACACCGACCTCAGGATGGTCATTGCGCACGAAGAAGTTCTGCGCCAGCAGTTGCTCATTGGCTTCGACCTCTTGGCAATCAAGCGACGGATACGCCGCTATGCCAACGGTCTGAAGTTGCTCAGTCACCGACCACTTCGGCTGCGGCGCCATCCACGCGCCGACGAGCGCATCGAGCTCGTCCTCATTTACTTTTCGCATCGCCGATGACGTGAATCGATCATCGGCAACGAGCCCCGGGTCGATCAACGCGGCGAACGCCTGCCACTCGGCATCGGACATACAGGCGACCGACACCCACTCGTCGTCGCCCGTGCACCGATACACGCCGTGCGGCGCCTCGAGCGGGTCTCGATTTCCGTTCGGCTCGAGCGCCGCGCCGCCGAGGGCATGGTTCATCCAACCGTCGATCGCGTTCACCGCGGTTGCTTCCCACAGCGACACGTCGATGCGGGTCGCCCGGCCAGTGCGACGGCGCGCTGTAAGCGCAGCCACCACGCCGAATGCCGCCGTCAGGCCCGCGGCGGGATCGCCGATACTGATGCCCGCCTCGACCGGCTCGCCCCCGACGTGGCCGGTCAAGGCTGCGAGGCCGGAGAGGGGAGCCGTCGTCGGCCCGTAACCCATGTAGTTGCGAAGCGGACCCGTATGTCCAAAACCCGTGATCGACGCAATGATGATGTCGGGGTTGGCCGACCGGAGTTCAGCGTCGCTCAGGCCCAGTCGATCCATCACGCCCGTCGCATAATTGTCGACAACGACATCGGCCGTCGCGATGAGTTCAAGCACCTGGTTGCGCACGTCCGGCGTCGAAAGGTCGAGATCGATGCTGCGTTTGCCTTGGTCCCATTGGTTGAAGTACCCACTCGTGTTTAGCGTGACGTCGCCCTCGGTAGGGCTGATTGGCAAGCGGCGGCCGAGGCCGGGACGTTGACTCGACTCGACCTTCACCACGTCGGCGCCGAGGTGCGAAAGCTGCAACGTGCAGAACGGACCGGCCCACACCCACGAGAAGTCGATGACCCGCACGCCATCGAGCGGCCGTGTACCGATCGCTTCGATCAACGTCGGTGGTCGCTGGGCGCGTTCGTCTGGCCAAGTGGCATCGGCATGTTCGTTGAGCCTCGGCGCGGGCGTTCGCAGCGACCACCAGTCGGGACTGAGCTTGTAGGGACTGCCGAGATGCTCGACGGTTCCTGCGCTCGGGTGTTCAACGAAGTGGAAGAAGTTGCGCTCGCGTAAATGCTGCTGTTCAGCCAGGTCGGCCATCGTGAACAGGGGAGCGAAGCAGATGCGTCGGTCTTGCCCGGCATGGAACAGCTCATCAACCCGATGTTGCTCGGCCCACTCTTGGAGGTAGACGTTCAACACGTCCTGGTTCTCGGCGCGGCCGGTGACGTCGGCGAAGATCTCGAGTTGAGCCCACTCGGGGTTGCCCATCATTTCGACGAGGCGTTCCCATTGATCTTGTTCGACGGTCACAACAAAGATCAGGCCGTCGGCGCAGCGCAGGATTTTCCACGGATTGAGTAGGTGCCCGCCGCTGCGATCGGCGAGTTCACCCCGATAGCTCCACGCCACGAAGGCGGCTTCGAGCATGGAGCTCACATAGGCCATGACCGACACGTCGATCGCTTCGCCGACCCCAGTTCGTTCTGCCTTGTCGTAAGCCGCAAGTGTGGCCATCGCTGCTGCCATGCCTGCTTGCAGATGGGCGAAGTGGCCGAAGAGTTTCAGCGGGGGAGCGTCGGGGTCGGTGCTGTCGCCTGGGACCAACCATCCCCATCCGCCGCCATGCACGACCGACAGTTCTTCGCCCTGCCAGTCGGCTTGCGGTCCCGTGTGGCCGAACGGGGTAATCGCACAGATGATCACGCCAGGATGGTCGGTCAGGGTCGTTGCGCCATCGAGACCGATCGACGCGCATTCGGCGACCGACAGGTTGTGCAGCACGATGTCGGCCCGGCGGATCAGTTCGTGCAGCAACGCGACGCCGCCGGGCGACGAAAGATCGGCGACTCGGCTGCGCTTGTTCGTGTTCAGTCCGAGGAACAAACCGCTTTGTTCGATGTCGCCTTCGGCGCCGGGCGGGAACGGCCCACGGCGGCGAGCCGTGTCGCCGGACGGAGTTTCGAGCTTGATGACATCGGCGCCAAGATCCGCAAGCAGTTTCGCCGCGTACGAAGCCGACACCATTTCGCCGACTTCGAGCACCCGCACCCCGCGTAGCGCCGAGGCCGAGTCGCCGGGTGGAGTGGGGCGGGCGACATCGGCGGCGGGCATCTGTTCATGATCGCGCAGCCCGACAACAAGGCGAAGCAATACGGCGGCGCGACCAGAGCGCCCGTGGTCGATGCCGGCCCCACGCCAGCATCGACCACAACCGGCGTGCGGGACTCAGCGGCCCCAGGATCCCCACTTCAGCTTCGCGGCGGCGCCGGCGCTCGAGTAGGCGTAGGCCGACACGGTGTTGCAAGAATCTGGCGTGCAGTCTTGGGCACCCGCAGGACCGGCGGTTGCGACGAAGGCGGTTCCGGCGATGAGCAGCGCGCTCATCGCGATCGCGAGCGGTTTCGTGAGTTTCTTGATCGATGGGTTGATTCCAGAAACCAAACCAAGCGTGCAGCGAAGTTGATGGGTGAAAGCACCCACCTCGCCCTACCCGCCGTCTGTACCGGCGACCACTCGGTACACTGACCTCACCGGGTTGCTGCCACGACCACTAACGGTGGTCGACGATCGAGTTCCGGTTTCGGCATGCTTTGGCAGCGAACGTTGGGCGAAAGGGCTTGTATGTCAGGAAGTAATGAACGAACCGCTGGAGCGATCGGGCTGCCAGCAGCACTCTTGGCGGTCGTCGTCGCCGTGGCCGCGCTGCTGCTCACGACGGTCTGGTCGGCACCTTCGGCCTCGGCCCAGGGCAACGCCGAGATCGAGATCGAGAACCTCACGAAACTTGCGGGAACCGATATCGGCTACCCGGCCGACGACTACTACTCGTTCAACCGGGTCAAGAACGCAAATCCCGCGCCAGGCGAAGCCTTCCAGGTCACCCAGACGCACGATACGAACACCATGCGTATCAGCAATCCCGGCTCCGATCCGCTCGTCATCACAGCCATCACCATCACCGACACCGACGTCAATCAGGCGCAGCCGTCGTATGAGCTGCCGAATGGCGAGGATCAGAACCTGCCGCTCACCATCGCTCCGGGCGGGTCGTACGACCTCGACATCGGCTTCATTGCGATCGACGGCGGCGGCAAGCGGTTGATCAAAGACAAGATTGAGATCACCTCGAACGCTGGCAACGCCCCGACGTTGACGGCCACGCTCCACGGCATCTACATGGTCAATCCACGCGAGGGCGCAGAGATCGACCTCCAGAGCATCATTAGCGTCTTCGGCTTCCAGACGTCGATGAATGGCAACGTTCGACCCCGCGAGCTGGTGCCAACGGTCGCCGACGTCGAGTCCGGCGTGCACGGCGATCTCGTTGTTGCCGAGCTCTGGCAGCAGGCCGACGTCAGTCAGCCGGTGCACGCGATGATGCTCGCCGCGTTCAACGGTCAACAGTCCGGCGTCCGTCTCATAGACGAGTTCGACAAGACGATCACGGTCGGATCGCCGGGCGTTGGCATGCGATCAAGCCGCCACTTTGAACAGTCGCTGTTTCCCCGCGCCGAACTCGACACCGCCTTCGAGGATGCCGTCTACCCGGCGGGCGATGTCGATCATGCCATCACGTACCGCACGGCGCAGACGATTCTCGATGACAACGGCGACCGCCGCCCGTTCCGCATCATCATGAACAACAACAGCACGACCGCATGGCCCACCAGAAGCAGCAATCCCGAGCTCGACCCGGCACTCGGCGTTCGCGTCTACCGGGCGATCGATCGCAACGGTTATGAGATTCCGAACACCTACATCACCGCCCAGGACTTTGTGCGCTTCGGCTGCAAGGTCGCCGGTGTGAACGAACATCCTGAAGCAGGTAACTGCGACTGGCAGGACACCGTGATGGTGTTCACCAATATCGAACCCATCAATCCGATCTTGTCGCCGTACACCAACCCCGACGACTTCTCGTGTGACGCCAACGAGGGTGCGGTCACCTGGACCGACGCCGTCAAGTCGAAGTACTGGGTCTACAAGTCCACCGACGGCGGCGCCACCTACAACTGGCTCGGCCGCACCGCCGGCTCGCCCGCCGCAGCCACCTTCACCGATCCCGCACCATCGGTCGGCGCGACCTACCAGGTGCACTTCGCCGGCATCGATCGTGTGACCTGCACGGTCAGCGCCGAGCCAACCGCGTCAGCGGCACCATTCGCCTGCGACTCGAATGGCGGCGTGCTGTCATGGACCGATGCTGGCGAGGCGAAGTACTGGGTTTACAATTCCGTCGACGGCGGCGCCACCTACAACTGGCTCGGCCGCACGGCCGGAGCACCCGCCGCGACGACATTCACCGACCCGGCACCCTCGATCGGCACCACATACCAAGTGCACTACCAAGGCATCGACCGCGCCGAATGCACGATCAGTGCTGAACCAACCCCCTCAGCCTTGCCCTTCGCGTGTGAAAGCGACCTCGGCGCCGTGTCCTGGACCGACGCCGGCGAGGGTAAGTACTGGGTTTACAAATCCGTCGATGGCGGCGTCACCTACAACTGGCTCGGCCGCACGATCGGGGCACCGGCGGCGACGACGCTGGCCGATCCGTCGCCGACTGCTGGTGCGCTCTACCAGGTCCACTACCAGGGCATTCCTCGCTCGTACTGCACGCTTATCAACTAGCTCGTTTCGCTTCCGCTGGCTGGCCGCTACACCCGCACGATTGTGGTGCCGGCGGTGGCGCCAGCCAGCAGGTCGACGAACGCTTGGGGAGCGGCCGCGAGTCCGTCGTACTCGGTGGTCGACGGCCGGAGTTGTCCGCTGGCGATCCACGTCGATAGCTCGGCACGCGCCTCGGGGTACCGGTCGGCGTAGTCGAAGATCAAGAACCCCTGCATCCGGACTCGGTTGTTCACGAGTAGGCCCGGCACACCGCGCGGGCCTGGGCTCGGCGACGCAGTGTCGTAGTGGCTCACGGCTCCGCAGCACACGATTCGTCCGAACGTGTTCATCCGGAACAACGCGCTGCCGAGAATGTCGCCGCCGGTGTTGTCGTAGTAGACGTCGATTCGATCGGGGGTCGCCGCTTTGAACTCGGCTCGGAAGTCGTCGCTCTTGTAGTTGACGGCAACGTCGAAGCCGAAGTCGTCGACAAGCGACGCACACTTCTCATTGCTGCCTGCGACGCCGACGACCCGGGCTCCTTTGATCTTCGCGATCTGGCCGACGATGTGGCCGACCGATCCGGCCGCCGCCGACACGACGACGGTTTCACCTACTTGCGGTTGCCCGACGTCGAGCAGGCCGAAGTAGGCCGTCAGTCCGTTTGTTCCGAGCGCGCCCAGTTGCACCGCTGGATCGATACCGGGTGGGACGACGGTGAGGTGCTTCGCGGCAACCGCCGACCAGTGCTGCCAGCCGGTCGGTCCAATGACCGTGGCACCGGCCTCGATCGACGAGTCGCGGCTTTCCGTTACCGTGCCAATACCGGTACCCGTCATCACGGTGTCGGCCTGCGCCGCTCCGGCGTAGCTGGCGGACCCTTGCAGCCCAGCTCGTTGCCCGGCCCCGATCGTGATGGCGGCGGTTTCGACGAGCACCTCGCCGTTGCCGGGCTCGGGGCGAGCGCCGTCGACGACCGCAAAATTGTTCGTGGCGAGCGGGCCGTCAGGCACCGACGCGATCAGGACCTGGGTGTTTGAAACCGCAGTATTGCTAACCGAAGTGTTCATCACGTCAGTATCCATCACCGCGGCGGGGCTCGCTGCCGACCATCGCGGCCGACCTGATTCAGACCGCCGTGGGTGCGGCTTTCGTCCGATCCCCATCAACGGTCGCATCGTCGCACCTTCGATCGCGAGTTCGAACCCGACCTTGACGTCGACGTCGTCGAGGCTCGCGGCGGTCAACGCTATTTCAATCTCAGCCTGCGCCAACCCATGTGGATCAGCATCGTTGTCGTCGCGTTCCCAGTCCCACTGCACGAACAGTCCGCCCGGTCGAAGAAGTGCGCTGAGGTGGCGAACCGTCGCCGCATAATCGTCGACAAAACCCAAGACCGACGAGCAGGTCACAAGATCATGCGCCTCGGTTTCACCGGTACCGTCAGGGCCGGGTGCACGTTGGTCCACCCGTTCTTGTCGATCTTGGCCCAGACCTGGGCGAGCATCGCTGGCGAGATATCGACGGCATCGACCGAGCGGGCGTCGGCAACGAGGTGTTCGATGAGCAAACCGGTACCGCAACCGAAGTCACACACGACGGCGCCAGCGATCGACAGCTGCCGATCGGCGAGAACGGTGACAAGCGAGTCGAAGGCCGCCGCGGCATACGCACGCGTCGCAACGTGTGAGTCCCAGTTCTCGGCGGCGTCGTCCCACGAACCGCCTCCGACTTCCTCGGTGCTGTCAGTCGCCGCTTCCGTCATTGCCCTCACCATCATGACGGCCAGCGCTCTTAAGATCGATCGACTGCTGCGACTTGTCACGTCGCCCAAACTGGAGGTAGTACATTCTCGACCAGTTTGAGTCTCTTAAGGGCAGAAAATGAAGTCACCGAGTTCACATGTCTCGTTTCGTGTTGCCGTCGCTCTTCTCGTGGCCGGAGTCGCGGCGATAGGTGCGTCGATCCTGCTGACACCGACGCCGGCCGCTGCGCAAAGCGCAGAGGTGTGCGGGCCATACGAGATGGATGCCGGTGATTGCAACCTGTGGAGGAGTGGCGCCACGACATGTGGCCTACTCACCTTTCAAGTCCGAGTGCTCGACCCAGCCAATGACCCGGCTGGCTTCGACGGTTCCGACAACGACGGGCTCGGCTGCGAAGGCAACCGAGTTCTTGGAGCTCTGACCACACCAACGGCGTTACCGGCACCGACATCGATTCCAGCACCGACATCAGTCGCACCGGTCGCTCCAGCCCCGACATCAGTTCCAGCACCGACATCGGTCGCACCGGTCGCACCGGTCGCTCCAGCACCGACATCAGTTGCAGCACCGACATCAGTTGCAGCACCGACATCGATTCCAGCACCGACATCGATTCCAGCACCGACATCAGTTGCAATGACCGATCCAACGCCGACATCGGCACCACTAACCGCGGCAGCAGATTGCGCCGCATACCTCATAGCGTCGTCGGACTGTGGCGTGTACCTCACCCTTGGAAACGCTGTGACGTGTCCGGCACTCAGCTACCAGGTCGGTGTTCTCAACCCCGGGTACGACCCAGCGGGCCTCGACAACGACAACGATGGCCTCGGTTGCGAGAGCAACGCTGCCCGCCCAGCTACGCCCGCGCCGACCACGGTGCCAGCACCCGCACCGACGACGCCACCCATTTCACCGCCACAGGTCGCGTCTAATTCGGTCGCAGTCGCTACAACCACTGCGCCAGCGCCAGCTCCGGTAGCGCAAACCGTGACATCTTCAGCAGCTATTGCCGCCCACGCCGCGACAACACCAGCGACCGCGCAAGCGTCGGACTATGGGTTTGGTGCTCAGCTACCTACTGCAGCCGTCGCCGCAGCTACCGAACCGGCCCCGGCGACCAAGAAAACACCCGGGGTCCAGCTCGCCCACACCGGCGTCGAGCACTTGTTCCTGACTGGGCTTGGGCTCCTGCTCCTCGGTGCCGGCATCATGACATCGGCCGTCGCTCGCCGCGAGAGCTGAGTTAACCGAAGACCGCCCGAGCCTCCCGTCCAGGGCCGCCGGAAGTACTACCGTGGCGCAACCCAACATCTTGTTCATCTTTGTCGACAACCTCGGATTCGGTGAGCTCGGTTCTTACGGCGGCGGCGAGGTCCGGGGTGCGCCGACGCCGCGTATTGATGAGCTAGCCGCGCAGGGTATGCGGCTGACCAACATGAACATGGAAGCCCAGTGCACGCCGTCGCGTTCGGCGCTGATGACGGGCCGCATTCCATTGCGGTCGGGCACGACTCGCATTCCACTGCCCGGCACCCCGTCGGGGTTGGTCACATGGGAACGCACGATTGCCGAGCTGCTGAGCGAGCAGGGCTACGCGACCGCCCACTTCGGCAAGTGGCACCTTGGCAGCATCCCCGAGCGCCATCCGAACCAGCGCGGCTTCGACGAATGGTGGGGCCTGCTCGAAACGCACGACTCGTCACTGTGGTCCGAAGAATCGGGCTACGACCCAGCCCTCGTGCCACGCGAGCAACTGTTCGAAGGGGTCGCCGGCCAAGCGAGCGTGGCGGTCGACGACTACGACGTCGAGCGCCGACGGTCGTTCGACCAAGAGTGCTTTGAACGCGCCGACCGATTCATGACCCAGAGCGTCGACGCGGGCAAACCATTCTTCGCGTACCTGCCGCTGGCGTTCCCGCACTTTCCGACCGTGCCGAGCGCGGAGTTCGATGGGGCCACTGGCAACGGTCCATTCGCCGACTCGCTGGTCGAGAACGATACGCGAGTCGGGCGGATCATCGACCGACTCGACGAACTCGGCATCCCCGACGAAACGATCGTGATTTACACAAGCGACAACGGCGCCGAAGACGTGCTGCCATGGCGCGGGTGGTCAGGGCCATGGGGCGGTTCGTACTTCACTGCGATGGAAGGCTGCCTCCGCGTCCCGTTCATCGTCCGGTGGCCGGGTCGCATCACCGGCGGTCAGGTCAGTAACGAGATCACCCATGTCGTCGACCTCTTTACGACGCTCGCCACACTTGGCGGTGCGACCGTGCCGAACGATCGACCGATCGACGGCATCGACCTCGCGCCATTTCTGCTCGGCGATCGGCCAACCTCGGGCCGTGACCATGTTTTGTGTTTTGTCGGTGATGCGTTGCACGCGGTGAAGTGGCGGAACTGGAAACTTCACTTCATCTGGCAGGAGTACATGCTCGACCCCGCCGTCGCGCTCACCATTCCGCGGGCGTTCAATCTCTACGACGACCCACGCGAACGTCACGACATCTTCCTGCCATCGAACACCTGGTTGCAGCGACCGGCCCAAGCGGCGATCGGCGCATTCCACGCCACCGTCGCCGAACACCCACTGATCGCACCGGGCACCCTCGACCCGTACACGCCGTAAGCGCTGGCCAGCCGGTCGATTATCCTGCGCAGACGGCACCGATCGAACCATCTTGCCGCACCGCCCGGGAGGACAAGCCGCGTGAATCAGACCGACGTAGAACGCACCTACGACCTCGTCATCCGCAGTGGCCGAATCATCGATGGCACCGGCGGACCAGCCCGGGTGGGCGACATCGCCGTGAGCGGACGAACGATCGCTGCGGTTGGTGAAATCGACGAGAGCTCCGTTAGCGACGACACGACGATCATCGATGCCGACGGTCACATCGTGACCCCTGGGTTCGTCGACGCACACACGCACTACGACGGCCAGATCACCTGGGACCCCTACGTCACGCCGTCGACCTTCCACGGCGTGACCACGATCGTGACCGGCAACTGCGGCGTCGGCTTTGCACCGTGCCATCCCGATCAGCGCAACTGGCTCATCGGCCTGATGGAAGGTGTCGAAGACATCCCCGGCACTGCGCTGCACGAGGGCATCAACTGGGACTGGGAGACGTTCCCCGAATATCTCGACGCGCTTGAACGACGCTCGCTCGCGATCGATGTCGGCACGCAGATTCCGCATGGCGCCGTTCGGGCGTACGTGATGGGCGAACGAGGTCCCCGCCACGATGTGGCGACCGAGGGCGATATCGACGCGATGCGCTCCGTCGTGGCCGAAGCGCTGGAAGCCGGCGCGCTTGGCTTCTCGACGTCGCGCACCGAGAAACACAAGGACTCGAGCGGCGTGCTGACGCCAAGCATCGACGCGCACGAGGCCGAACTCGTTGGCATCGCAACGGCCCTTCGCGACACCAACAAGGGCGTCCTGCAGGGCATCTCGGACTTCTACGACTTCGACGCCGAATTCGCGCTGTTCCGACGGATAGCCGAAGCCTCAGGGCGCCGCACCTCGATCACCGTCGAGCAACAAGACGCCCGGCCTGAATGGTGGACCAAGCTACTGGCCGCAATCACCGAGGCGCAGGAGAGCGGCCTCGACATGCTCGGGCAGGTACCGCCGCGGGCCACCGGCGTCCTGCTCGGCCTGACGGCGACATTCAATCCCTTCAGCTTCCACCCGTCGTTCAAGCCGTTGGTCAAACTGTCACACGAAGCCAAACTCGCGGCGCTGCAAGACCCAGGCATGCGAGCCCAGTTGTTGTCGGAAACCACGATGATGGCCGACGGTCTTGTCGGCGAAATCGTGACCAGCTGGCACAAGATGTTCCGGCTCGGGGAACCCGCCAACTACGAGCCGGCGCCAGAAGAATCGTTCGCCGGGATCGCCGAGGCGACGGGTCGCACACCGGCCGAGGTCGCTTACGACGCCATGCTGGCCGACAACGGGCGAGCCCTGATCTACCACCCGTTGTTCAACTACCAACCCGGTGATCTGCGATTCGTCGAAGAGATGCTGGAGCACCCCCACACGGTCATGGGACTCAGCGATGGCGGAGCGCACTGCGGCGTGATCTCGGATGCGAGCTTCCCGACAACGCTGATTCAGCACTGGGGGCGAGATCGGACGCGCGGCAAGAAGCTGCCGATCGAACAGCTCGTTCGTATGCAGACCCGCGACACAGCGGAACTCGTCGGGCTGCAAGACCGCGGGCTCCTTGCACCCGGCTACAAGGCCGACATCAACGTCATCGACTTCGAGAACTTGGCGCTGCACGAACCCCGTGTCGAGTACGACCTGCCGGCCGGTGGTCGGCGCCTCGTACAACGGGCAACCGGCTACGTCGCCACGGTCGTAAGCGGTCAGGTCGCGTTCCGAAGTGGCGAGCCGACCGGCGCGCTCAATGGCCGCCTGATCCGCGGCGCGCAGCCCGCACCTGCCGGCCCGCTGTAGAGCTAAGGAGCTGCGCCGGTAGGGCGAGGAACGAGCCCTGCTGGCAAGGCGACCAGACAAGAGAGGGTGCTATTCGCCGAGGAACGAGGCGAAAAGGAACTTGTCGTAGTGAGCGCTTGCACCTACCCGCGCGGCCCCTAAAGCAACTACGGCTGGGGGCGCCGTTCGCGCAGCAAGATCTCTTGCGCAATCGAGGCGACATGTTCGCCGGATTGCGAGAAGAGGGTGCCAACGGTCATGCCACGGCCGCCCCGCAAGCCCCGGCATTCCCACTCATAGAGGTGCCAGTCATCGGCGCGCACCGGCCGATGGAACCAGAGCGAATGGTCGAGGCTCGCCCCCATGAAGATCTCGTCGCGAGGCCGATCGGCGTCGAGGGCCGGGTGCAGGCTCCGGGCCGAGTCGAACTGCAGTGTGTCCGACGTGAAGGCAATGCCGCACACGTGGGTGAGCGGATCGTCGTCGAGCGGGTCGAGAAGTTTCACCCAGCCCATCGACTTACCCGCACCAGGGTGAGTAATCATCGACCGGCGCTCCATGATCCACGGCCAACCATCGGACTCGGCCCGCATGTCGTCTGGGGCCGGAGCGAGCGGCATACGAACCGTCTGCACCTCGGCCTCTTCCTCCTGCACCTGAAACGAGCACGACAGGTTCAAGATCGCACCACTCGACTGCCGCGCAACCACCGACCGTGTGCAGAAGCTCCGACCGTCGCGGAGCCGGCTGACCTCGTAACGAATGGGCTCTTTCGGACTGCCACCTCGAATGAAGTAGGCGTGCAGCGAATGCGGGCCGAACTCCGGCTCGACAGTGCGGGTCGCAGCCTTGAGGGCTTGCGCGACGACCTGGCCGCCATAAACCCGTCCCCACCGATATTCGGGCGAGAGCCCAATCCACGCGTCGGGGCCGCGGGCTTCGAGATGCATCACCCCATCGAAGGTCGTGACCTCCTGTTGTGTCTCTTGGTCCGCCGGTCCGTCTGTCGTCACCCCGCCACTATGGCCGATCGGCGCCGATTCTGCGCCGCGGCGAGACGGTTGTTCCCGTGCAAGCGTCAGACCCGCCCGCTAAGTTGCGCGTTGCCGCGGTCTCACCGATATCGACTCCTGCCACTCACCTTGGAGAACTGAATGAGCACGCAACCTCTTACCCAAGCAATCTCGGTCGCCCGTGACGTTCTCGCCAACGTCACCCCGGAACAGATGCAGAATGCGACACCATGCGCGTCGTGGGATGTCGCCGGGTTAATCAACCACATGGTCGGCGGCCAGCACTTCTTCCGCGCCGGTATGGACGGCGTCGAGTTCGACGGCGAACTGCCCGACTTCGCAGCCGGCGACTACAAGGCATCGTTCGATGAAGCGGCCGCAGCGTGTGTCGACTGTTTCTCGGCCGATGGCGCGATGGAGAAGACGGTCTTGATGCCGTTCGGCGAATTCCCCGGAGCCGGGTTCATGGGTATGGCCATGACCGACACGTTCCAGCACGCCTGGGACCTCGCAAAGGCGACGGGTCAAGATACGAATCTCGCGCCCGAGCTCGCGGCTGGCATTCTGGCCCAGAGCAAGCAGAGCATTCAAGACGCGTTCCGCGGTCCTGAAGGTGCGCCGTTCGGTGCCGAAGCTCATTGTGCCGACGACGCCTGCGCCGCCGATCGACTTGCGGCCTTCCTCGGTCGCGAGGTCTGAGCACTCTGGTTCGCCGAACGACCGGAGACGCCTCGATGCACCAGCGAGTAATCCGATGAGCCGCTCTGATCAGGACCGGCTCATGGACGGCATCTATTGGTACGGCATTCCTACGCTGTTCCGAGCGCCGTACAACCCCGACCCGACCGAAGCCGACATTGGACTCGTCGGTGTGCCCCACAGCACCGGCAACGGAACCACCCAGCGCGACCAGCACCTCGGACCCCGTGCCGTGCGGAACATCTCAGCGATTGGCCGTCGGGTCCATGGCGAGTTCAACGTCGATCCGTGGGAGACCGCTCGTATACATGACCTCGGCGACGTGCCGTTGTCCGAAGGCAACAACAACGAACGGTCGATCGAGATGATCACCGACTTCTACCGAGAGCTCGATGCGGCCGGCTGTCGGCCAGTATCGATCGGCGGTGACCACTCGATCACCGGTGGCATCCTGCAAGCGATCGGAGGTGCCGACGCCAAGCTCACGGGTGGCGAGAAGGCATGTCTGTTGCACTTCGATGCCCACACCGATGCGTTCCACAACGTCGATCACTTCATGGGCGCTATCAAGTCCGCGGCGCACTGGGCCAGCTACCTGGTGCGCGACGGCCATGTCGACGCCGAACACTCGGTGCAGGTCGGCATTCGCGGCAACGTCCGATCGCTCGACTGGCTCGACCCAAGTTATGACCTCGGCTACGAGGTCATCAAGAAGACCGACTACGACCGCATGGGACCTGACCGGGTCATGGAGATCATCGACGAACGCATCGGCGACCGCCCGCTCTACATCACGTTCGATCTCGATTGTCTCGACCCTATGGTGGCCCCCGGTGTCGCCAACATCGAGGCGGGCATCGAAGGGTTCGGCATCGACCAAGTCATGCAGTTGTTGCGATCGGTGCGCGGCAAAAACGTCATCGGCGGCGATGTCGTGTGCCTCATGCCGACGGTTGATTCACCGAATCAGATCACGAGCTACCGCGCGATGGCGGTCATGTTCGAGATCATCAGCCTGCTCGCCGACCGAATGGTCGACGACTAACCGACCGCGGTGGCACTGGCCGCGCCTCTGCAAGAGGCGCGGCGGGCCACAGTCATGGGTCCTTGAGCACCGATTCCAACCGCTGAACCAGGTCCTCTGGAGAAATCCCTTCCTTGCTCATGACGATGACCGTCGAGCCCGAGGAACTGTTCGGATGCACGAGCGGTCCGAACGCCCGTTTCAGCATTGCCACGCCGGCAGATGTGACAGCCACTGCGTCGACGGCGCCGCCCGAAGCGGCCCATTTACGTTGGGCGCGGTTGACGACGGTGACGATCGAGGAGGCGAGCGCGTCGCCCAACAGCGCGGCATCATCCTCGACCCCGAGGGCAGCAAGTTCAGGCCTCAGATAGCGGGCGAGCACCCGCGTGTATTGCACGCCATAGGCCTGTTCCCGAACCAAGAGTTCCGGCGTGAGCTTTAGCAGTCGGTACCGCAGCAAATAGAAGTCAGCCGGGTCGGTGAATGACGGGATCGTGTCAACGGCTGACGCGAGGGTGACGTCGAGGGGCGATTGATCAGGGTCGGCAGAGACCAAAAACTCTCTGAGCCGGACGATTCGGTCTGGGTGATCGGCAAAAACGATGTCGGACTTGGTTGGGAAGTGCCGAAACAGCGTTCGGCGCGAGATCCCGACCGCATCGGCGATTTCGTCGACAGTAATGGTGTCGAACCCGTGCTCGTCGAACAGGTGCATGGCGGCGACCGCGAGTTCGCCGCGAACTCGCTCTCGGTTCGCTGCTCGTTTGCCGCCAGGTGCAACCGTCATCGTTCGGAGTCTACTTCGTTCGCCCCTGACCCTTCTTTGGGGGCCGCGCGGGTAGGTGTAAGCGCTCACTACGACAAGTTCCTTTTTCGCCTCGTTCCTCGGCGAATAGCACCCTCTCTTGTCTGGTCGCCTTGCCAGCAGGGCTCGTTCCTTCCCCGACCGGCGCAGCTCCTTAGGCCGCCGAATCAAGTCACAAGCAGAGGATCATCAATTCGGCACTAAGTGCCACAAACCCCTTGCGCGGTGGCACCCAATGTCATAGGTTGAGTTGGGACGACGAAGGGGATCTCATGAATTCACAAACGACGGTCGCATCGAGGACGGACCTCCCCGGGACGGAGGCGCTGAGCGCCCAGGTCGACCGACGGTCATTTGTCGGGTACATGATCAAAGGTTCGACCCTCGCGGTGGCCCTAACGGTGGGTGCGGACACGCTGGCAGCAAAGAGTAGCGCCGCAACGTCGCGTTCTCGATCGGCCGGTTTGCTCCCCGGAGTTCCGGAACTCGCTGACGAGTTGGACCTCACCGATCTGCTGCTGATGTCCGGGGATCCTTACTACTACGACTACCTCATCCGCATCACGCCGGAAAACCGAGTGCGGTTTGAACTCCCACGAATGGAGGTTGGCCAGGGCATCATCACCGCCGCGGTGATGATCGTTGCTGAAGAGCTTGACGTGCCAGTCGACATGATCGACCCATCGCTCTCCCCGGCCGAGATCCGCCGCTCGACGGGTCAGATCACTGGTGGCTCGCACTCGATCACGTCGCTGTGGGATCCGCTGCGGAAGGTCGCAGCGGCGTTGCGGACGATGATCGTGATAGGTGCTGGCGCTCAGCTAGGGGTCGCCGCTGGTGAGATCACCATCAGCGGTGGCGTCGCCTTGGCTCCAGACGGCCGCTCGCTGCGGTATGCCGATATCTCACAGGGAGTTGAAGGCCGCAACGATCTGGCTCGCACCGCTATCCCAAAGGACCCTGCGGACTATCGAGTGATCGGCCAGCCCACCGTCCGCCTCGACGCTCGCGACATCGTGACGGGCAAGGTCAACTACGCCATGGATCTAGACGTGGTGCCGGGCGCGCTGCCGACGGTGGTGGCCCGACCGCCGACTCTCGGAGGCACGGTCGCCTCATTCGACGCAGCAGTCGCTCGATCATTGCCAGGCGTTGTCGACATCGCTGAGGTCCCTACTGATGTGGAAGGAGCATCGTCGGGGGTCGCGGTCATCGCGCGCTCGTTCGGAGAGGCGTTCCGCGGTCGAGACGCGCTGGAAATCCAGTGGAATGCCGGAGAGGCAGAGGACCTGTCCGACGACGACATCATCGCTGATCTGAGGGCAATCAACTTGCCGACGCTCCCTGCGGTTTCACGACTCACCGAGCGAGTTTCAGGCGAGTTCATCTTCCCTTATGTCGCACACGCACCGATGGAGACAATGACGGCGGTCGCCGACGTCTCCAGCGGCAAAGCCAGGATTTGGACTGGAGCCAAGACACCGCTCGCCGCTCAGGCCAAGATCGCTCGCGACCTTGGCCTTGCGCCAACCAACGTCGAAGTCAACGTCATCAAGACCGGCGGCTCGTTTGGCCGACGCCTATTCTTTGACGCCGCGGTCGAGGCGGCCCGGATCTCCGACATCGTCGGTCGCCCGATAAAGCTGATGTTCACCCGCCAGGAAGACACCAAGTTCGGAAGAGCCCGCCCGCTAAGCGTGCACAATGTGCAGGCGACCTTTTCCTCTGGAGGACTCTTGGGCGGCAAAGGGAAAGTGCGGAGCTTTGACCATCGAGCGGCGACCTCGGCGTTGGATCTACGCCACGGCTTTGGTGAAGGAATTACAGCAGCGGGCGGAGAGATTGGGGCGTTTGGATTTAGCCAGACGATCTGGCATACGACGCAGCTGCTCCAGTACGACTTCGGCGCCACCTCGCTTCTGTTGAACGAAAAAGAATTCCCCGTGCCAACCTCCTCTTGGCGAGGCATCTACTCCGGAACCGCCGGCGTTGCCAACGAGGTCATTGTTGACGAACTCGCCCGGGCCATGGGCGAGAATGAGTATGACTTCCGCATGCGGACGCTCGACGACGATCGGACAAAAGCGGTGTTGGAGCGAGTGGCTGAGGCCGGCAATTGGGGTCGCGACATGCCGCCGCAGGCCGCACAAGGTCTCGGCGTCCACAAAGAATACAAGTCACGGGCTGCGGTGCTTGCCGAGCTCACGACGTCGCAGGACACTGACGAAGACGCTCGGGTCACCAAGATGGTGATCGCCGTCGATGTCAACAGAGTCGTCAACCCCACGGGCCTCGAAGCGCAGGTGATCGGCGCCGCGACCGATGCAATCACCACGATCCTGCGAACCGGACTCCATCTCGATAACGGGGCCATCAGAGAAAGCAGTTACGGCGATTTTGAGATTGCCCAGATGAAGCACACGCCGCCCGAGATCGAGGTCATCTTCATGCCAACAAACGGCGAACGCCCGGGCGGCGCAGGCGAGCTCGTCGTTCCGGCGGCTGCGGCGGCCATTGCCAACGCCTTTGCTCGAGCGACGGGGATAAAGCCCCGCCGGTTCCCACTTCGCGACTTCTACCAGGAAGCCTAGTTCGATGCCAGATATCACCTTCAACATCAACGAAACACCCGTCACTATCGACGCCGAGAATGACGATGAGCTGCTGTATCTGATCCGTGATCGTCTCGGCATCACCGGTCCGAAATATGGATGCGGGGTCGGGGTATGTGGTGCGTGCACGAGCTTCCAGGGAGACGAACTCGTTCGGCCGTGCATCGTGCCAATGGCCGAAGCGGCTGGAAAGAGCTACACGACGATCGAAGCCATCGCCGTCGATGACGTACTGCACCCCGTCCAACAGGCATGGATCGACGAAGATGTCGCCCAGTGTGGCTACTGCCAAGCCGGACAGATCATGACTGCGGTGAAGCTCCTGGAACGCAACCCGAACCCGAGTGATGACGACATCGACGCTGCGATGAGCGACAACTACTGTCGCTGCGGGACCTACCATCGCATCCGCAAGGCGATCAAGCGCGCAGCACAAACCGTGTAACGGCATGGGCGAAGACTCGCCCAGCGGGCCAGCGCCCGTCCGCCGTAGCTGAGCCCGGTCGCGTGGCAGACTCGACCTAACGCTGAACAGTGCCGCGACGATCTCGACACGGCGGCGTCGCATTTACCTCTTCGCTTGCGCTCGAAGGCCGGTCAAATGATCGGATTCAGTGTGCGAAAGTATCCCTATGTCGACACGACCTCCGAAGACCATCGTCGGGTATTGCGAGCCATGGTCGCTCCGGGCCGGTGAACCGATCAATCTGTTCGCCTCGAGCGACGTCAATGGGCCAACCGCGCTCGACCTGGTCCGCATCGACTGCGGAGATCCAACCTCCGCGGGACCGGGGTTCGCAGTTGAGGACGTCGTCTCGACGCTGCCGGCAATGGTTGACCTCGTCGAACAACCGCTCCGACCCGGCAGCTACGCGACTGTCGACCTCCGCGGGCTACAAGCCAGCCACACGATCGAGCTCGGGGTCAGCCTCATGCTCACGCGACCCGACGAAGCGCAGCTCGTGCTCTGGTTCGGCACGACGAAGGGCGAACTCAAGATCATCGTCGAAGACGGCCGGCTGTGCGCCGACCTGCTCGGCACGGTCACGCCGCTACGCACAACCCGGCTCGCCGAGCGGCGGTGGTACCACCTTCGATTCGCCGTTGACCTCGCCGAGGGAAGGGGCACCACACGAGTCACGACCGACCCGACAGCGTCGCCGGGCCGGGACCTGCTCGAACCACCCGGGCACGACGTCACGCTTCCGGTCCCTGGGGGCGACCGACACCCTGAGCTACTCGTGCTGGCCGGGTCACCCGATGGCGGCGACTTCGACGGTCGCCTCGGTCACGCATCGCTTGTGCTCGACGACATCCGGCTGGAGTGGGATTTCTCGGCTGAGATGGGTGGTCGTCGGCTGGTCGACGTTAGTGGGAACGAACGGCACGGTGAATTTCATCAACTCCCGGCCAGAGGGGTGACCGGGCCGACGTGGCATGGCGAGCACCAACGCTTCACCGATGCCCCAGCCGAATGGAATGCCGCCCACTTCCACAAAGATGATCTGTACGACGCGGGCTGGGATGCGACCACCGAGTTCACGGTGCCCACCGACCTGCCAAGCGGCATCTACGCCTTTCGGATGCGGTCAGATCACGGCGACGATCATGTGCCCTTCTTTGTCCGACCCGCGGCCGGAGCGCCGACGAACGATATTGCGTTGCTTATGCCAACGGCGACCTACATCGCCTACGCCAATCACCGCATGTTGTTCGAGGGCGCCGACTTTATTCCGACCAAGGCGCGCCTGCGTCCCGAGCACGACTACGTCCGCACCCACCCTGACCTCGGTCGTTCGATGTATGAGAAACATCCCGATGGCAGCGGCGTGATGTTCAGCTCGCGACGGCGTCCGGTCCTGCATGTACGCCCGGGTGCCGACGGTTGGAACTTCACGCCCGACACCGACATCAACGCGTTCCTCAAACAGCTGAACGTCGGCCACGACGTGATCGCCGACGAGGACGTGCACTGCGACGGCTACGCAGCATTAGCGCCATATCGGGTGATCGTGACCGGGTCACATCCCGAGTACTGGTCGACGGCAATGCTTGATGCCCTCGACGAGTGGCAACGCGATGGCGGACGGCTGATCTATCTCGGCGGCAACGGCTTCTACTGGCGGGTCGCGTTTAGCGACGAGTGGCCCGGAGCCATGGAGCTGCGGCGGGCCGAAGACGGTGTTCGCAATTGGCAAACCGAATCGGGCGAGAACTACCACGCATTTACCGGTGAATACGGCGGCATGTGGCGACGAAACGGGCGAGCACCGAACGAACTGGTCGGCATCGGCTTCGCCGCGCAGGGTTTCGCGAAAGCGACACATTACGACGTGAACGAAGCCAGCCGCGACACGCGTGCGGCCTGGATCTGGGATGGCGTCGCCGACGACGAAGGCCGTATCGGAACGTCAGGGCTCGGTGGGGGAGCAGCGGGCCAAGAACTCGATCGTTACGACACGCGGCTCGGCTCACCTGAGCATGCGGTCGTACTCGCGTCGGCCACGGCGTTCGGACCCGACATGCTGCGCACGAAGGAAGAGTTCGAAGGTTCCGTCGACTTCCCGACACCCGATCCCTACGTACGCGCCGACATCGTCTTTTACGAAACGCCAAATGGCGGCGCGGTGTTCTCGGTCGGGTCGATCTCCTGGTTCGGTGCACTCGCCCGCAATGGCTTCGACAACGACATTGCAACCATGACCGCCAATGTCGTTCGGCGCTTTCTCGACCCAGCGCCCTTCGAGGTGCCGGAGCGGTGAAGACCCCGACGATTGCGGAGTCAGCCGTCCGTAGCCTGACGATCCGTATGGCTCGTTGCAATCTTCGGACCGATGGCCGAGGCGGCAACCGACGTGATCGTTCACGATTGGCGCAATCAACCATTCACCCCGCCCGCTGGCGTTGAACGGCTGCCGGCCTATGACACCCACGGCCATGAGCAGTACCAACGGGCCCATCTCGGTGATCGCCTTCATTGGGCCGTCGACCGAAACCTCCCAGCACGCGCCCGGCCATACCGAGAGCGCCCTCTGGTCGTCGAGTCGAACGGCGCAGACCGTCCTCACTACGCTCGCATCGAACGTCTGAACCTGGAGCACCATCGTGTCAATCGCCAACCTGCAAGACCTCGTCGCCGAGTACGAACGGGCGCTCTCTTTTACCGACGACCTCTGGCGAGACCTCACCATCGACGAGGTCCAGTGGCGCCCGAACGCCGAATCGAGCGCGATCGGCTGGCACCTCGGACATCAGGCCACCGTCGCCCATTTCATGGTTCGCAACCTCACTGCCGCCGAGCCGAGCCCGGATCCCGAACTCGATGGCCTCATGGATAGCGCAACGCTTGAACGCGACCGGGGCGTGCTTCCGGACCTCGAACGCCTCGGTACCTACCGCAGCAATGTTGCTGCTCGGGTGCTCTCGGCCGTCGACCGCATTGCCTGCGGCGACGTCGGAGCGCCGGCGCAGCTGTCGGCCATTGCCTCACCCATGTTGACCGCGATCATCAACCACGAGTACCAACATTCGCAGTGGATCGGCGAGGTCCGCCGAGACGACCTTGGGCATGCCCTTCCCGACGCTCCACAGTCCGAGTTCCTCACGACGATTGACGGCTACACGATCTTGACGCCCGCATCGTGACCAACCTAATCACAAGCCGTGTGGCGCTCATACGGCAACCCGGCCCGCGGCTCGCCGATGGCCTCGTCACTCACATCGAACGTCAAGCGGTCGATGTCGATCTTGCTCACCAGCAGTGGCAGAGCTGCGTCGCTGCGATGACGTCGGCGGGCTGGACCACGATCGAAGTAGCTGCTGCCGACGAGTGTGCTGACGCGGTCTTCATCGAAGACACGGCAGTCATCTTCGGCAGTCGTGCCGTGATCGCCCGGCCCGGCGCTACCTCGCGGCGGGCCGAGACCCCCGACGTTCAGGCCGCGCTCGTTGACCTCGGTTATGCCGTGACGGCAATCGAGGCACCGGGCACTCTCGACGGGGGCGATGTGCTGAAGGTCGGCTCGACGATGTACATCGGCCTCGGCGGGCGGACGAACACCGAAGGCATCGCGCAGGCCGCCGCGGCCTTCGCCCCCGACGGTGTCGAGGTCGCCACGGTGCCAACGACAAAGGTTCTACATCTCAAGTCTGCGATCACGGCCCTGCCCGATGGCCGCATCATCGGTTATCCACCCGTGGTCGATGACCCGTCGCTCTTCGAGTCGTTCGTCGCCATGCCCGAAGAGTCGGGAGCTCACGTCGTCGATCTTGGCGACGGCCAGTTGCTCATGGCGGCGAGCGCGCCGCAGTCGATCGCGAAGGTCCGGACGCTCGGTTTCGAACCGGTCGTCGTCGACATCTGCGAATTCGAAAAACTCGAAGGCTGTGTCACCTGCTTGTCGATTCGCTTACGCAACGTGCCGACTGCACCCAACTCGGAGACTAGTCCGGCAGGCGCGGCACGGAGCGGTCCGGCCGATTGACGAGCGCCGCCCGGCCGATCGCGCCCCGACCGAATCGATCCCGGATGTGATCGATCGTCGTGTCGAGTTCCGGCGGGGGTCCGCCGAAGTCGAGGGCCAACTGCACTGCGTTCGCATCGAGCAGGTTCGTTACCGAGATTCCAATACGAGTGAGTCCCCGGTCGGTGATCATCGGCCAACTTTCCTGCAGCAGTCGACGCGCCGTTTGGAGAATCAAGTCGGTCGACGCAGTTGCCTGCGGCAGCGTCGATGAACGAGTGGCCGTCTGGAAGTCGCCGAAGCGAAGTCGCAACACGACGGTGCGCGCAACACGATCCGCCGTTCGGAGCCGCCCTGCCACGCCGTCGACAACTTCGAGCAAGATGACGTCGGCCTCCTCGCGCCGCAGACGGCGCCGGGGGAATGAACGTTGCGAGCCGATCGAACGGCGCCGCCGACCCACAACGATCGGACGCGGGTCTTCGTTGTTGCTGATGGCGTGAAGGTGACGGCTCGCCCGTTCACCGACCAACTCGGCCAGCATGTCCGGCTGGGCCGTCGCGACACGACCGATCGTCGACAACCCACCGGCTCTCAGCCGCGCCGCAGTCACTGGCCCGGCGCCCCACAACCGCTCGACGGGCAGCGGATGAAGGAAGTCGAGCTCCTCGCCAGGTTCGACAACCAACAAACCGTCGGGCTTGCTGACCGTGCTTGCGACCTTCGCAAGGAATTTCGTCGACGCACAGCCAACGCTGATGGTGAGACCGACCTCTTCGAGGACCCGCTCCCGCAATCGCTCAGCGACGAGCTGACCCGGCCCGACGAGGTTCCGCAGCCCCGTCACGTTCAGAAATGCTTCGTCGATCGAGAGCCCTTCGACCTCGGGTGTCGTGTCATCGAAGATGGCGAAGACGTCTTTGCTCGCCCGGCTATAGGCCTCCATGCGGGGCGGCACCTCGATCACCTCTGGACAGAGGCGGCGGGCCTGCGAACCGCTCATCGCGGTGCGTACACCGAAACGGCGCGCTTCGTAGCTGGCCGCGAGCACGACGCCACCGCCGACCATCATCGGCCGGTCGCGCAAGGCCGGGTTGTCTCGCTGCTCGACCGACGCGTAAAACGCATCGAGGTCGGCATGCAGGATCGTTTGGCCTGTCATCGAACGTATGTTCGCAGACGGTTCGTTCCTCGGCAACCTGCTTTGACCGACAGCCGAAGACGTTGGGGCATGGCTCGCCCTCACCGGCAGCTCGTCGTACGCTGGGGCCTTCGATGCAACCACGCCGAGGAGATCACGAGTGAGAAGCTGGCAGGACCTCGAAGAGTTCGAAGCGTTCCTCGACGACGGCGGCATGGTCGAGCCCGGCGACGCGATGCCCGATGAGTACCGATCGGAGGTCTTTCGCTTCATCGAGTTCCACGCCAACTCCGAATTGATGGGGGGACTCACCGAACGGGACTGGATTCCGAAGGCCCCTGGTTTGCGGTTGAAGCAGATCTTCCTCGCCAAGACGCAGGACGAAATCGGCCATGCGCACCTCCTGTACATGGTGGCCGCCGATATGGGCGTGAAGTCACGAACCGAAATGCTTGAAGACCTCTTCGAAGGCCGGTCGCGCTTTCACAATGTCTTCCACTACCAGGCCGTCACGTGGGCCGATCAGATCGCGATCGCGTATCTCGTCGATGCCGCGGCCCTGGCCAGCCAACGGTCGGTCTTCGCCGGGTGCACCTACGGCCCGTACAAGCGGGTCCTCAAACGCATCGTCGCTGAAGAGGGATTCCATATGCGCCACGGCGAAGAAATGTTGCTGCGGCTCACCGAGGGAACCGACATTCAACGGTCGATGTTTCAAGAAGCCCTAAACCGGTGGTGGTGGCCAGCCGTGCAGCTGTTCGGTCCTGACTCGGACCCGAACGATCCGTTGCTTCGATGGAAGATCAAGTCGAAACGCAACGAGGAACTCCGCCACACGTACGTGCAAACGTACGTGCCTCTTCTGCAGGGATACGGGTTCGAGATTCCTGACGCCGACCTTCGCCTCGTCGACGGCGTGTGGCAGAGCGGCGATATCGATTGGGAACCGCTGAAGGCCACGATGCGCAATGGCGGTCCCGACTCACGTCGACGGATCGAAACCGCGGCGAACAACTGGACCGACACGGCGTGGGTCCGCGCCAGCCTCGACACGGCTGTTGCCAAACGGTCCGCCGACGCGGCGGCATGACGGCCCCACAGGTCTCGGCGTCGACGACGCTGCCCGCAACCGACGATGACGTCATCGCAGCTGCCGACCGCCTTCTTCTGACCGTCGATGATCCTGAGTACCCCGGCCTCAGCATTGTGGATCTCGGGCTCGTCGAAGAGGTCGACGCAATTGGTTCATCCGTCGTCGTGAG
>Ga0114956_1000499_pt1 | contig 28735 bp, 24 predicted proteins | sample MaitaG_FD_87304 | JGI IMG/M metagenome (GOLD analysis project Ga0114956, IMG submission 87304) | Marine algal microbial communities from Maine, USA - Maine_Asex2 metaG | ecosystem: Host-associated > Algae > Red algae > Unclassified | place: Maine, USA | collected 2015-01-05
GATGACTTTCAAAGTTTTCAAAACTTGGGTAGTCTAATTCGTTGATAACCAAAACTACCCAAGTCTCGAAGACTTTGAAAGTTTGAAAAATCATCATTTACGGTCAGCCTGTTTAGTCGCCGAGTGCATAAGTCGGCGACTAAAGTCGCCCCAACATGCAAAACTGGACAAAGAACCTTAAATTTGATAAAAAGAATTATGACTAAACCACTTGGAAAAGATATAGTCGCTCAGGTTTTAGCACAACCCAATGCACCAACCTTGGTAAAGGAAATGACGGTTCTATTAGAAGCAGAAAAAAAAAGAAGGAAACAGTTTTATAAGGAGATTACAGATGCTGAAAAAGTAGAGTTCATTAATGGAGAAATTGTCGCGCATTCGCCTGTTATGAACGAACATAATGCAGTAACAAAACGATTGAGTCGCTTGATGAGTACTTATGTTGACAGGAATGATTTGGGAGAGACAGGCATAGAAAAAGTAATGATCACGCTTGAAAGAAACGATTACGAACCAGATATTTGCTTCTTTGATAAGCAAAAAGCAAAAGATTTCAAAGACGGTCAGAGCCTTTTTCCTGCACCCGATTTTGTAGTAGAGATACTATCAAAAGGCACTAAAAAGAATGATAGAACCATAAAGTTTCAGGATTACGAAGCCAATGGCATAACAGAATATTTAATAATTGACCCCATAAAAAAAGTAATAGAACTATACAGGCTAGATCGTACTAAGAAATATGAACTAATCTTAAAATCAGATACGGGCATACTTAAAAGCAAAGTAATTACTGGTTTTTCTATCGCTATCGAGGCGATTTTTGATGATGCAAAGAATCTTACAGAATTAAGAAAAATACTTATTGCCTAGTGGATTGCGATAGTGGATATGTCTCCTCGCAATAACCCAATACTAAAACTAAAAACATGAGCAAACCCAATTATCATCCAGAACCCTATTGGTCTAAAGTAGCGGAACGAATAAATAATCGAGCAGGAAAAAATGTCATAGCTGGAGATGATGAACCTTACTATAGATATAAGCGGAAACGATTTCTGGAATTACTACATTCTATTGATTTTGAAGGGAAAAAAGTATTAGAAGTGGGGTCTGGTCCCGGTGGAAATCTAAAAGAAATAGCGGCATTACAACCTAAAGCATTACATGGCGTAGATATTTCCAATAATATGATTGCTTTAGCAGCTAGTTTACTTGCGGAATACAAGGTACAACTCACGAAAATTAACGGTCAAACTCTTCCCTTTGAAGATAATTTCTTTGATATTATTTTTACGGCTACCGTCCTACAGCATAATACAGATGAACAAATGATGCAGCGATTATTGGCAGAAATTTGTCGAGTTTCAGGAAATACCATTGTTTTATTTGAACGAATAGACAAGACGATACAGGGGGATGAACTATGTAAGGGCCGACCAGTCAGCTATTATAGCCAACTTTGTGCAGCGCATAACTTTGAATTAAAAGAAGTTGAATTTATTAATATTCACGCCAGTTATTTGTACTGTGGTGCTATTAGAAAGGGCCTGAATTCAACTGCTAGAGAGGAAGGAGAACCCTTGAATGCGCCTTCTGTGTTTTTGCAAAATATAGGGCTGCCTGTCACCCGTTTTTTAGATAAAGTATTTCCTAAAGAAAAAGACGTAGCAAAAATGGTATTCCGTAAGATAACGTAAGACGGATTCTCAATCCGTTCTCGTTTGGCGGATTCGTAATCCGCCGACGTATCGTATGCAATACAAGGCGGGTTACGAATCCGCCAAACGAGAACAGATTACGAATCCGTCTTACGGTTACCGTTGCACCAATACCTTCTCTGTCCAAACACCTTCCGTTCCCTGTATTTGCACCAAATAAAGCCCATTAGGATAAGTAGATACATCTAAGCTAGGAATTGCTTGATAATCAAGTGCTTGTGCTTCTAATAATTGCCCTTGCAAGTTGCTCAATTGAATCCTTAAGCCAGTTGGATTATCTAATAGAATACTAGGCAGCACAATATGCACTTGTTGACTAGCAGGATTAGGACGTAACTGAAAAGCCAAATCAGGATTAATAACCTGCGTACTTGTGGTATTTCCTTCTAAGAAAGAAAGAAAAAAGTTGGTGCTATTTATCGTAGCAGGAATGACACAATCTCCGTGACTCCCTTCCGAATTTATATCAGTAGACGTAACATTAGCCGCACCATTCGCATTCATAATAGAATCTGTAAACACCGCATTTCTATAATTTACTTGTTCATCTGCCATGCAGTAAAGTAGTTGCGTAGGCGCAGTAGGTACCCAATCGTATAAATCATTATCTCGTAAAGCAACGGCCATTGAATTGTCAGGATTGGTTTGTAGATCGGTGATAAAGTCTTCTTGAAACATTCTATTAGAATAAGAAGCACCGTGTAGCTCTGTTAATTGATCTACCAATAATTTATTTAATTCACTTCTAGTGATTGCCCCTGTAGCAAACTGTTCTATAGTAGGTACAAATTCTGGACGGAATACAGTAGCTAGATCCTCATAGATAGTTCCATAAACACTTTGATAAGCTACAAACATCCAAACCACATAAGAAGGAAAATCATAGATTGCATCTGCAATAGAAGAACTAATCGTCGTATTAGAGATACTGTAAGGACCAGACATGTGACTTGCAGCAGTTACGGTAAACTCCTCTGCATGATTGGTTTCTATAGCTTTGTGCATAGCCATACCTGCATGACCCCCTTGTGAATAACCAGTAATAAATAATTGTTCATTGAACGTATATCCTTCTCCAGTCATCAATTCTTTAGCCGCACGTAATAAATCTATAGCCGCAGAAGCTTCTGTATCTGCATGTACATAGGGGTGAATAGTACGCCTAGAATCGCCTAAGCCTAAGTAATCGGCCGCAATACCAGCCATTCCTTGACCAACCATATAGTACACAAGAAAAGCTTCTTGCGTGAGTCTTGAAGGAACATCCATTTTATTAGAGGAAGTACCATGCTGATAGGCAACGATAGGAACATTCTTATTGTCTTCTAAAATAGGAAGGATTACTAAACCAGATGCAGTATCTGTGCTGCCATCGGTATCTAATGTTTCATAGAGTACCTTATAGGCAGTAATTCCATTTTCTACGGTGAGTCCAAAAAAGACAAAGGTAGCATTTAATTCTTCCTTAGTTTTGGTATCTACTAGCGTAGATTTTACTATTTTTTGGGCATAAGTAGCCATTAAAATGCCACTAAATGCAAAGAGCAGTAAAGTTTTTTTCATGTATATTAAATGATTATGCTGAATAAATGATGCGAACCTAATAGGGGCAAACCCCAAATCTAAACATCTTTACACTAGAACAGTTGCATTTCTTGCTAGGAATGTCGGTGTATTAACTAATTTTCTGTAGTTGATTTAAGCTTAACAATCCTTAGTAATGTCAACTATTATACAGGATTAGCATAATTTAAACTCGTGTTATTAGCAAGATGGAGAAATGCTCTATATTGCAAACAGTTTACATTAAACTTTAATGGAATGTACCTTAAACTAACAAACGAAGCGTCTAAATAGAGAATCTGTAATTCAATTAGAGGATTTGTTTTGGACATTTTATAAAATAAATGTCTAAAGCAAAAAAGAATCTTCTAAGTAATAGACTTGTTCATCAATAAGAAAGATGTATATGAAATTCATATTTTTTCTTGTAAGGAATTGTTTTTTTCAGTGCATAGCCTACGCTACGGACTTAAAAAAATAGTTTCTTAAAAGGAAAAAAATGTTTTCATATACGTGTTTTTTATTGGTGAACAAGTCTAATTACGAAAATATTTTGTTTTTTAAGAAAATCATCATTACATGAAAAAAATTTTACTTCTTTTAGCTATTATTAGCACGTTATCAAATTTATATGCACAAGTAGGGCAGGAACCACCTGCTTGTATCCCAGACTCTATCTATCAGGATTCTTCCGCAGGTGCTTATCCATTGCCATTGGATGACGCTGGAAATTTTGGATTAGCAGAATTTCCTGCTTGCATTAATGAGCCTTATGAATTGGTTTTTACGATTAAATTAGGAGATTCTATTAATATAGCAACTGTTGGAGGCGTAGATGTAGTTTCTGCAAAAATAGAACGAACTGGTGCTATAACAGGACTTCCAGAAGGCTTGATGTATCTATGTAATCCACCAGATTGTGTTTTTCCAGATACAACTTTAGGTTGTATTGTCGTTAGAGGTACGCCTACTGCAAATAATACACCAGGAGATTTTGGTTTAGTAATTTCTGGTGAAGCTGTCTTAAATTTAGGTGCACTTGTAGATTTTCCTTTGACTTTTCCGGGGCTTATTGCTGATGGTGCTTATATTATTCCCTTAAATGGAGAGGGAGAATGTGCTAAAGATAGCAGCACGGTAAGTACGCAAAATTATTTAAGCCAAAATATTAGTTTAGGCAATACGCCTAACCCTGTGGTCAATACAACTAAAATAGAAATGACTTCCTTATTAGCAGGGGATTTTCAATTTAATGTTTTTGATATGTCAGGTAAATCTATGTATCAAAAACAAATACCGCTAAAGGTGGGATACAATACTTTAAATTTTGATGCTGCTAACTTACAGGATGGCTTGTATATTTATACCTTAAGTGATGGCGCAGCCTACATCGCAGAGAAAATGATGGTGCGGAGATAGAGAGAATTGTTTATTTGTTTAGGTGGTTTATTTGTTTACAAGTATAGCGAGTAAACAAATAAACAATTTTTTAAAAAACGGTAGTTTCTGTAAGACAGAGGCTACCGTTTTTTTTTGCCCGTAAGAATTGTTTTTAGCGGGAGCAAATTGATTTTGTTTTTTTACGAAAAAACAAAATCAATTTGCTCTCGCTAAAGAGAAATATTAAGTACCTAACTATACTTTTTACTAGCTGCCAAGTCAAAACTATTAGATTATCTAATTATGGAAAAAAGGATTTTACTTTTTTTAGCTTTCAAATAGGGGATACGAAAAAATAAATTGTCTTATAGGTGTATTTCGAAATCACCATACTGGGCATCTAGTAAATTATAAACTAGGTGCTAAAAAATTAATCACCAAAACAATTCAATTTTTATGAATCAAGTAAGAAATTGGTCCTTTTTAGTTTTACTTATTGGTTTATTATTCGCCTCTTGTGAGAAAGAACCGCTGACACCGACTACACCTATTAACACACCGACTACTGCGCCTGAAGTAGAAATTGGTACACATACTGCAGCCAATAATACGGCAACGAGCCTAAGAGCATTGGCCGCAGCCGCTCGAACGAGTCACAGTAATAATGAAAATTTTCAAGATAGTTTAGATAATTCTTGCGGTTGTTATGATGTATTTAACGAGATAGACTTTGATGGAACACCCGCCGAAATAGAAGCTGCAGTAGAGGCCATTTTAGAAGCATTAACAGCAGCAGAGGAACAGCGATTATTTGAGCCTGTTTGTACTGATGACGGAAATATTTATGAAAGTGCTTGCATTGCAGATTGTGAGGGTATCACAAATTATCATGTATGCTCAGATGACGAACTAGATGATTATTTCTTTGGTGGAGTAGAATGTGGAGACTTAGAGGATCTAACTTTCCCGTTTGAGGTAGATTTACCAGATGGTACAGCCGTGACCGTTAACAATGAAGAAGAATTATTTGCAGTTTTAGAACAATGGTTTGAGGTAGAAGGAGAATGGGATGATGATGATTGGAACGACGATGACAAAGATGGAGATTGGGAGGAATGTTTTACCGTTATTTATCCAGTGCAAGTAGTATTTCCTGATGGGAGTACGCAAACTTTTAATAGTGATGAGGAGATAGAAAATGCGATAGACGTATGGTACAATGCTAATCCTGAGAGTAAGGAGGATCCAATGCCTGTGTATCCTGTACAAATTATTTTAGCGGATAGTACGCTTGTAACTATTGAAAATGAAGAACAATTCGACAAAGTCGATATAGATTGTTATGGAGACTACGACGATTATGAGGACTATGACGATTTCGACGAATTATGTTTTGATTTAGTCTTTCCTGTTACGGTTAATAACCCTGATAGTACGACAATTTTGGCAAATAATGAAGCCGAATTAGAAGATGCCTTAGAAGTGATTTTTGGGGACGTAGATCATATTGATGAGGAGGCTATCTTTGCGGCGGTTCTTCCGTTTGATATTATTTTAAAAAACGGTACTACGCAAACGATAAATTCTTTAGAGGATTTAACGACTGCCGTTTTTGCTTGTTTTGGAGGGCTTCAACAAAATGATAACGTCTCCGCTAAAAGCTTATTTACTACTGTGCCTACAAAGAAATCTTCTTTTTTACAGAAAATAAAAGAATAACCTATTTTATTTTTTTTGAAATACAAAAGGAACAAAAAAAGGAGAATTGAAAATGGAGAATTTACTAGGTATGGGTTTGACGTAAATGTTTTTTGTTCCTTTTGTGTTTCAAAAAACGTTTACATCAAACCCACGCCTAGTAAATTCTCTATTCTCCATTTTCAATTCTCCTTTTTTTTGTTCTTTTTGTGTTTCAAAAATATATTTCTCACTTGTTAAAATAGCGTTCTACATAAATAAAAATAAAAAATATATTTATAAGTAAAAATAATTTTACGTTAATTTAGTACCATAATGAACTGCATAAAGACACTAGTAACAATCTATTTACTTGGCTGCTGTTTAGTACAAGTAAGTGCCCAGAAATATACCATTAGTGGCTATATTAGTGACCAAGAGACAGGTGAACAACTAATTGCTGCCAATGTATTAGAACAAAAAAGTGCGGCAGGTGCTATTACCAATACTTATGGTTTTTTTAGTTTAACCCTTCCAACAGATTCTGTAATCCTTTCCTTTTCTTACATCGGCTACGAGGCGCAAACCATTGCCCTTTTGTTGGATGAAGATAAGACCATCAATATAAAATTATCCCCTGCGCTTAGTTTAAAAACCGTGGAAGTGGTGGGAGAAAAATATCAAAAAATAGAAGAGACTAGCCAGATGAGTCGTATTGAAGTGCCAGTAGAACAAATCAAAAAACTACCTGCTTTATTAGGAGAGGTAGATGTTTTGAAGACTCTGCAATTGTTGCCTGGCGTACAATCTGGTGGGGAAGGGCAGTCCGGTTTATATGTAAGAGGAGGCAGTCCTGATCAGAATTTGGTTTTATTGGATGGCGTACCCGTGTATAATATATCGCATCTATTAGGTTTCTTTTCTGTCTTCAATGCGGATGCCATTAAAAATGTGACCTTAACCAAAGGCGGAATACCAGCCAGATATGGAGGGCGTTTATCTTCCGTATTGGAAATAAATATGAAAGAAGGAAATTTACAAAAATTTCATGGGGAAGGATCTATTGGGGCGATTTCTTCTAAATTGACTTTGGAAGGACCTATTCAAAAAGATAAAGCCTCTTTTATTGTTTCTGCACGTCGAACTTACGTCGATGTATTTGCCCGACCAATTATTAAAAGCCAAGCTAGAGAGGATGGAAACGAAGTAACACCCACGCTTTATTTTTACGATTTAAATGCCAAACTCAACTATAAATTAAATGATAAGCATCGCCTATATTGGAGTGTTTATTCTGGAGAAGATAAGTTTGCGATTAAGACAAGAGAAAACTTTGACTCTGGTAATTATTTTGTGTTAGATGGCAACACCGATTGGGGAAATGTTATTTCTGCTTTTCGTTGGAACTATCAAATAAGCAATCGTTTATTTGCGAACACCACACTTACCCATAGTCGTTTTAACTTCGATTTTGGTTCAGAAGTAGAAGAAGTATTTGATGGAGAAAGAGATCGTTTTTCGGCTCGTTATTTTTCAGGTATTTATGACTGGGCAGGGAAAATGGATATCGATTTTATCCCGAATCCTGATCACTATATTCGTTTTGAGGCAGAAGCAACACATCATACTTATGAACCCGGTGCTTTTCAATTTGATATAGAAGCGAACGGAGAGATTCCGCTCAACTTGAAATTGGGTTCAGAAAATGCTAAATCTTGGGAGTATAAAGCTTATGTGGAAGATGATATGCAATTTGGGGCATTAAAAGCAAATGTTGGCTTACATGCGACTGCTTTTGATGTCGAGGGTAAAACCTATTTTTCCATTCAGCCCCGTCTAGGATTACGGTATCTGATGAATAATGATATTGCTTTAAAGGCATCTTATACTAAAATGTCGCAGTTTATTAATCTCTTAACCAATGAATCTTTAAGCTTACCAACGGACTTGTGGGTGCCGAGTACCGCAAGGATTAAACCGCAAGACTCGTGGCAAGTGGCAGCAGGAGTAGCAACGACACTTTGGAATCAATTTGAGTTAAGTGTAGAAGGCTATTATAAAGAAATGAAAAATGTTATTTCTTATAAAGAAGGAGCAAGCTTTGTAGGTTTAGAACAAGACTGGCAAGATAAAGTGACACAAGGGGATGGAATATCTTATGGTGCAGAAGTGTTTTTTCAAAAGAAAAAAGGTAAAACAACTGGCTGGTTGGGCTACACCCTCAGTTGGAATTGGCGAGACTTTGAAGACATAAACGGCGGTAAGCGATTCCCTTTTAAATATGACCGACGACATGATGTTTCCTTGGTGGTTTCTCACGAATTCAACCCTCGCATCACGCTTACAGGGGCATGGATCTATGGCACGGGTAATGCCATAACTATTCCGCTGTATCGCTATGATTATTTTGGGTATCAGTCAATAGAAAGTATAGGTGGCAAAAATGGTTTCCGAATGGATGCCTATCATCGGATGGATTTAAGTTTGGAATTACAAAGTAAAAAGAACGCTAGAAGGAAGCGCTATAAAAGTGCTTGGAATTTTGGTGTCTATAATATGTATAACCGGAATAATCCCTATTTCGTTACGACTGGTCAGACGGAGGAGGGGCAAAGAACTTTTAGACAAATTAGTATTTTTCCTATCATTCCATCTGTGAGTTATAAGTTTAAATTTTAAAAAATGCCTCGATTAAAAACTATATATTCAATTTTGCTACTTCTACTTTTAGTAAGCTGCAAAAAAGATTTTTTTGATTCCGTAGTAGAAGTAGATGTACCTGAACATACCCCTCAATTAACAGTTGCTGCTCATTTTTATGATCAAGGGGATGCATACATAGTAGATGTAGGACACTCTGTTGGTATCTTGGAGAATACATCAATTGAAGCAGTAAAAGACGCAACAATTGAACTCTTAGCGGACAATCAAGTAATCCTAAATCCTTTCAATTTGTGGGAGTCTGGGAATGAATCTAATAGTCTGTATTACACAGAAGAAGACATCAACTTCGCTCCAGAAAAAACCTACACTTTAAAAGTAAGTAGTCCAAAATATGGGCAATTAAGTGGTACCCAAACAATGCCTACTAGGGTGCTTATAGAGAACGCTACCTATGAAGAGGACGGCGCAGTAGATCGTTGGGGTGATAGAGGAGATGAGATTAGTGTTCAATTTACGGATCCACCGAACGAGGAAAATTATTATGAGGTTACGGTCTATCCAGAACTTTTGGTTACCACAGCCGATTCTTCTTTTGTGGTAGAAAATTATTGGGCATGGACTACTCCTGTTGATCCTTTGTTAGAGGAAGTTGCTGACAAATTAATGTTATCAGATGCTGGATTAGATGGTACGACCTACACCTTGCAAGTAGCAACTTTTTTTAGGGAACAGCTAGAGTATGAACTGCGAAATGGTGGTTGGCTGGAAGGTGCAGAAGTAGAGCTAACCGCAATAAATGTTAGTCTATTATCTGTTTCTAAAGATTATTATATTTTCCAAAAGTCTTTAGCTAGTTATCAAGACAACCAAGATAATTTCTTTGCAGAACCTAGTAATGTTTATGAAAATGTAGAAGATGGAATCGGTATTTTTACTTTGAGTACAGGGGATGTTTTTAAGATTGAGTTTTGATCTAGATTGCAATCCCTCTAAAAGAATCTATCCAATGCACTATTTTTTCTCTGCTGCTCTATTTTTATTGGCCTTAGCTATAATCCGTATCGTATAATCTAAAACAGCATATCTTCCTGCAACCAGTACATTGAAAATTACTGTTCCGCTACAAACTCTCTAGTGACTTGCAAAAATTTTTCTATATCCCCATTAAAAATTTTTATCTTATTTCGTTGATACTCATTAGAACTCGTTTTTCTACTTTCTGTTATACTTATCATAGTCTCTCCATTTTCTATTTCAAATAGATTGAGGAAGTAAGTCCTTTTGGAGGTATGTATTACTTTGGATTTGAGGGTTTTTTTCATAAGCTTTTGTTTGGTGTTTAAAATTTATAGTTAGCTTGTGTTAGCTAAAATTAATAATTCCTGTCACAATGACCAAATATTTGCAAGAAAATAATTTTTGTATTTGAAATGTTGATCTATATCAAGATTTTAAGGCATTCCCAACAGCGTACACAATATAAACAAAACTTATGCACTTTGGAGATGGTCATTGCAACGGATGCCCCTTTGGATAGTAGAAATTTGAAACGAGCGATGCTTGGTTTAGCAAAAACGGGTGGGATTGCCTCTAATGGGAGTGGCGATTACGTTATCGCTTTTTCTACGGCAATGGATTTGCGCATTCCCTATTAAACTACCAGCCCTTTTCGTTCAGGAAAAGTACTAAGAAATGAGCAAATGTCGCCCTTGTTTTTGGCTACGATAGAGGCTACGGAAGAAGCCATTATTAATTCTTTATTTGTAGCGAAAGATATGAAATCGAATGGTACTTTTATTAAAGCTTTGCCTATTAAAAAGGTCCTCCAATTAATGGAATAAAGTTATGGATATATTGCTTTATTGCTTTATTGTTCCTAGAACACGTTAACCGCCAGCAATATGAGACAATAAAACCATAAAGCAATATGACAATAAAGCAATATGACAATAAAACAATATAACAATAAAACCTTCCTACCTTTAAAATTCCAAAGAATATCGAAAGGAAGGTAATATCAAGCTCAAACTAATTTCTTCTATTTCCTTATCCTCTTCGCTTTGTTCTTGATAAGCAAACAATACATTCCTTCGACCATATACATTGTTGACACCAATAGAAAATTCCCGTATTCTATTTTTCTTTTTCTTCTTGAAATTAGCACTTATATCTAATCTATGAAAAGCTCTCAGGCGATGATTATTAATAGGAACAGTCGCATTAATAGGAAAAGGTTGTAAAATGTCAGGTTGAGAGGGTTCTCCTTCTGTGTCGATGTTCAAGAGCGTCACTCGTTGACCACTACCATATTTCCAGGTAGCAAATAAATTGAATTTTGGTCCAAACTGATGGCTAAGACCAAATTTTATCGTATGTTTTTGATTATATCGAAAAGGAAAATGTTGATTATTATTAATACCTTCGAAGTGGCGTTCGGACCAAGCTAGGCTATAATTAAGCCATCCCTTTGTTTTTCCAACACTTCTTTGTAGACTCGTTTCTAAACCATAAGCCCAGCCTTTTCCTTTTGCTATTTTTTCTTCCCAATCAAAGGATTCATTATTATTGTCCAAAAAATTGATTCCTTCCCTATAGACTACCAAACGATTTAATTTTTTATAGTAGAGTTCCATGTCCCAAGTAAAACCCTTAAATAACTGCCAATTTATACCAATAGTGCTTTGCCAAGATTGTTGCGGTTTTACTTTATTGGTCGAAGGAACCCACAGATCATTCGGAATACCATTACTAGAGGATTGCAAGACATGCAAGAACTGACTCATACTATTAAACGAAGCCGTTATTTGTCCTTTAGGATGTAATTGATATTGAAAAGAGAGTCTTGGTTGTAAGGAAGGATATAACTTATTAGGCGCAATAAATAGAACGCTGTGTAAACCAATTTGTGCTGTTAATTTATCAGAAATTTGAAAATCATCTGTGCCATATAGGTTTAATTCTGTTGCTAGAAAAGTGGGGTTTAATAAAGTATTCGAATCTTCAATATCTTTTATGTTAAACTCAAAATTTAACTCTTCTTCAAATTCATTAAATGCTAAAGAAGGGGCAAAGTTCCGAATAAGCAAACCTGCTCCGAATTTAATTTTATGTCGGTTATTGAGATAATAATCTAGGTCTATCTTTAGGCCTACATCTTCAATACTAGAACTAGCTAGTTGAAAATAAACAGCGGAAAGTTCTCCTTCCTCTTCAAAGATGGAATCGTTCGTCTTAAAAAGTTCTTCTGAACCAAAAGAATTTTGAAAGTTAAAACGACTGTAAGTGAAGGTCGTGTTTGAAAATAAATGCTTATTCCACAAGTGATTCCAACGTAGTGAAAAGATACTGTTTCCCCAATTAAAATGAAGATAATCTGTTAAGGAAACACCAGAAAATTCAAGCCCTTCACCAGCTAGTGGACCACCATAAACTAATGCCGTATCTAGTATTTCTTCTTCAGAATTAATATTATCTCCTCCTTTATAAATACTAAGATAGATTCGATCTTTATCAGAGAAAGTGTGATTTAATTTTAGGGTAGCATCATAAAAGTAGTAAACACTCCTAAAAGTAGAAGTCTCTGTATTTAGTCCAAATTTTGTAACAAAACTAATAAGGGGATCTAAGTGCGTTCTTCTCACAGATAATAAAAAAGAGGTCTTGTCTTTTTTTATAGGCCCTTCCGCAAATATACTAGTTGCTAATAAGCTAATATTAATCCCTGCATGGAATTCTTTAGCATCGCCCTCTCTCGTTCTTACATCTAATATGGAGGACAAACGACCGCTATACTGTGCAGGAAAATGACTTTTATGTAGCGTTGCTTTTTTTATGGTTCGGGTGTTGAAAATGGAAAATAGACCTAAAGTATGCGTAGGATTATAGACTGGCACTCCATCTAACAAAACTAAATTTTGATTGTCGTCTCCTCCCCTCACATTCATACCGCCCAAACCCGCTGTACCTGATTGAACCCCTGCCAATGTTTGAAAATAATGGAAGACATCTGCTTCTCCTCCTATGCGTGGAAATTTACCGATGGTTTTTGGATTCAGTTCTGTGCTAGTCGTCCTTGCTTTATTATTCGTTGATGGCAGCCGTTTTTTATCTGTGACAATGACTTCTCCTAATGTAACTGCTGAATTTAAGTTAATGGTAAGCCGGAGATCTTCTCGGATATTTAAATGATAATCTTTAGTTTGGAAACCTAAGTAGGAAAAATTAATAATGGCTGCTCCTTTGGAGATAGACAGACTGTAAAAACCGTATTCGTTGCTAATAGTTCCTGTTCCCGTTTTTTGATCATAAACGGTAGCAGATACTAGGCGTTCTCCTGATAAACTGTCTTGTATAAAACCGCTAAGCGTGTACATGGGTGGAGGTAATGCGAATAAGCGAATGCTATTGTTGTCTACTTTAAAATCAAATCCAGTATGTTTGAGGCATTTTTGTAAGATAAGTTGAAAAGAGGTATTTTTTACAGCTAGGGTAATTCGTTGTTGTTCCGTAAAATATTGACTATTAAAATAAATGCTACAATCCATTTTTTCACTCAATTGCAGCAAGGCATCTGCTACAGATAGATCCGTAGCTTCAAAGTCAATCTTTTGATGTAATAGCGATTGACCGGTGAGGCTCGTTTGGAAAAAGAGCAGCAAACAAAATATAACAAAGCGCATATATGGGGTTTGGGTGATAGAACTAGAAAATCAAATACAAATACAATCTCAACTTCAATCTCAACTTCAACTTCAATCTCAATCTCAAAAGCAGCAGTTACATCTAGTTTTGATTTGAGGTTGAAATTGAGATTGAGGTTGAGGTTGAAGTTGTATTATTCCATTGGACAACCGCCCTCTAGTTGATAAGAATTTTCCTTCCCATGAATACCAATATTAAATTCTGTACTTATTGCCGTCATAATTGTTGCTAACTTAGGATCTTTAAATCGACCGGTAAACAAACAATTTTTACTGTCAGGACTAGTTTTTATAGATACCTTAAACAAACGTTCTAGACTTTCTATTACTTCTGGCACAGGAGTATTTTTATAAAAAAGAACTCGACTTTTCCACGCCAATTCATTCATATCTGTCTCTTCAAATTTTTTTACCTGATTGTCTTTGTGTTGGTGAATGCCTTTTTCATTAGCAACTAAATCAACAGACTGGGTTGTCTTAAGAGCAGACAAGCGTACTTTTCCTGTTTTTACAACTACTTCCGTATAGGTATTGCTTGACAATGCCTGTACATTAAAAGAAGTACCTAAAACTTCGATACTAGAGTTAGTGGTTTTAATAATAAAGGGTTTATCCTCATTTCTACTAACGTCAAAAAAAGCTTCTCCTTTCAAATGGACTTGTCGGTTATTCCCATCAAAATTTTCAGGATAGGTAAACCTACTGTGTTCATTTAGCCATATTTTAGTTCCATCTGCCAACTGTATTTGTTTTTGCTCTTTACTACCTGTGTTGACAATTTGTTGTTGAGTAGTTATAGATTGATTGACAAACAACCAAGTGCCAAGCCCCAATAATAAGGTGATAGCGGCAGCATAAGCCCACCATTGTGTTCGCCTTTGTACTGGAATGATTTTTCCTTTTACTGTAGCAGTATTTTCTTCTTTTTGTATGCGTTGTTGCAATAAACTAAATTCCTTATCTACATCTACTTCTATCTCAGGGCTATATTGTTCGCTTAGTTCCCAATCTTCTTTAATTTTTTGCGCTAATACCCGATTAATAGCAGCCTCGCCCAGCCATTTATCGAGCAGGGTTTTTTCTATCAAATTGATTTCGCCCTGCAACTGTTTATACAGCAATGCTATGAATTTATCTTGATCCATGTTTTTTAGTAAAATATTCTAATAGGCTATGTTTAATAACTAGACAATTGAAAATGGTATATCCCCTATTGCTGTATTGTCTTATTGTATTATTGTCTTATTGCTGTATTGTCTTATTGCTGTATTGTTTTATTGCTGATTACCAGCGTCTAGTCTGAGAACAATAAAACAATAAGACAATAGGACAATACAGCAATAAGACAATAAAACAATAAAACCATTTAAAAAAAACACCAAATCAACACCACTAATTTATTATACTGTTCTACTGCTGCACGAATGAGTTTCAATGCCTTTGTAATTTGATTCTCAATCGTTTTAGTAGAAATATCTAATTGGGCAGCAATTTCTTTATGGGAAAACTTTTCAAAGCGACTTAGAGTAAAAATAGCCTTACATTTAGGAGGTAGTAAATCAATCGTTTGATTGATTAATTGTTGTAAATCATTGGCTTCTAGTTGTTTTTGTGCGGATATTTCTCCTGAAGGTGTTTGTGCATCAAAGTGATCATCTCCCCAATTAAAACGCTTTTGTGTTTTTAAAAAATTTAAAGATCTATTGGCTACCGCCTTCCGAAGATATGCTTTTAAAGAGGACTCAATGGAGAGTTGTTCTCGTTTTTTCCATATTTCAAAAAATACATCTTGGACTAAATCTTTAGCTATTATTTGGTCATTGGTAATATTACAAGCGGTGACTAATAAATATTTATAGTATTGTTTGAAAATAGATTGTAGCGCATCTTGCTTACCTAGCTTCAGTTGTCGAAGCCACTCTTGTTCCGTATCTGTTGTAGGTTGAAGCATAATTATATTTTGAACATCTTCTTTTACTCAAAGTTAAGGAAGTTATTGATTATTTTCATTTTCTCTTATTCCGTTGATATATTAGGAAGTTACTTATGTCTTGTGCAGAATAACCTAATATCCCAATAATCTAATATCTTAATAACCCAATTAGGCTTAATTTTTGATTTATTCTAACTAGTGGCACTTACATTTAGTCCTCCTACCAAAATTAACTACAAGAACATCATTTAGCTTCTATAGAACGCCCCAATTTAATTAGGCAAACTAAAACAATAAAGTAGTCAATTTTAGGCTAGTCATTTTTTCTTCTAAGAGATTCTAAAAAATTAAGCATAGCAGGGCTACGGTTCATTTTTTAGGGTTTCTTAGAAGGGAAAAGGACCGTCTAAAATGGCTAATTTATTATTTTAGTTTGCCTTAGTTTTCCTTTGGAAAAAAATCTTAGCTGGACTTTAGTCATTGGTCTTTTTTAATAATCTGCTTATTAAAAGCGGCTTTTACATTTTAATTTTTATTTCTTCCTTAGGAGAGCCTTTGGAACGGGAAATAAATAAACGCTAAGATTTAGACTAGTCTATTTTGTTCTTAGTTTTTTTCTTGAAAGCAGGAGTTATGTGAATATAATGACTGTTTTCAAGAAGAAAAATAAGAGCAAAAGAGGCAGTCTAAAATTAGCGGTTATTTGTTTCCCGTTCCTTTATATGGGGTGAATATTCATCTCTCTATTATCAAAATAATTCCGTCTAATTTCTAAATATTATGCAGCAAAATAAAATACATCTTATTTATTGTGAAGCCAACGAAGCTGAAGTCCAAAGAACCATAACGAGCTTATCAAAAGCAGATTATATTTTTTCTGAAATTAATAATGTAAAATTTGAAGAGGAAGTACATTTTACAGAAGCACTTTTTAACATTAATTCACCTGGATTATTGTTTTTAAGTGATAACTTTTTAAAGTGTAAGATCTGTATGGACGGAACAACTTCCCTTTTGCAGGAATTAATAGAAAAGAATCAGATTTTACCAATTATCTTGGATGGGCGTTACCCTAGTGATGATGGAACAGACCATAAATTGGTGGCCACTCAAATAGATAAAGTAGGGCATATTCTTAAATATATGAATCATTGGCAAGATCGTTATTTAAGCTTACGTCGGCAGAAGCGGTCAACTGATTTAACGAGTACAGAAAAAGTGGAATTACAAGTAGTTAAATCTATCTCAAATCAAGTAGTAGATTTCCTGAGATGTGTTAAAGAAAATGATCCATTACCTTATAATGCTTTCATAAATAACCATTTTGAAGCTTTCTTCCAGCGGTTTGGAGACAAAGAAAGGTATGAACAGTTTAAGCAAATAGCTCAAGAAACTAAAGTAGATACTGCCGTACAGCCTGCACCAGTGCATTTGCCAACTAAAGCGATTATTGCAGGAGATACGATACAACCAATGGCTAGTACGCAATTTAAGAAGGTGACACCCGTAGAATTGCTAAGTTTTAGTAATCCAAATATAGAGATCAAAGAAAGGGAAGACTTAGAAGTCGCTGCTTCTAATACGGTGAAAGCCTTTCTTGGAGATAGCTTTATCCAAGAGGTGGATAAAAAGCAAGAGGTAGTACAGATACAAGGCCCTACAGTAGAAAAAGAGATGGGTATAGCTGTAAATAACAAATTGGAGAATCGCATAAATTCGCCCTTGAATCCTACTCCTATCCAAATTCCCGCAATTAAACAGGAAATGGTACAAGAAGCGGCAGTAACAAATAAACGCAATACTATTGCTAGTAAATTAACGCATATTGTAATGCCAACAGAAGTTGCAGTCTCTGTTCCGAAAGCAATTGCTACTACACCACAAGGGGATCTATTACAACTGGAAGTAATAGAACAAAATATTATTCCCAAAGAGAAAGACCTTATTCCAATAGCGCAGCCTAAGTTACCTAGCCTTACATTGGCGGCAGAAGAGCAAGTAATGATGATTATGGGGTCAACTTCTCCTATAGGTGCTGCTATTGCTCAGTTTTTTGCTGATAAGGGCTATCGGATTATATTGACAGGGAATCGTTTTTCTATATTATATAAAATGAAGGTTTCCTTAGAAGAGCGTTACCAAAAAGGGGTTCAATTATTACCTTTTGATCCCTACAATAAATATTCGGTCGAAATGGCTATGGAGGATTTGGATAAGGATTGGCAAAATATTAATGTTTTACTAAATATCTCTGATTTTGGAGATACGCCGCTACTCGAACACAAACAGTGTAATTATAACCAAATGTTACACACAAATTTAGAGGTGATTAATAACCTTACCCAGAAAATTGTTCCTTATTTAAAAGAGCAAAAAAAAGGGCATATCATCAATATTGTTCCTATAGATGTCTCTACGGGTAAAGGACAAATTTGTAGGGTGTTGACAGAGGGCGTAGGGGCTTTTACCAAAACACTACAAATAGATTTGAGTAAATACGATATTAAAGTAAGTCAGTTATTACCCGAATTTGAAGGTGATTTAACAGAAGAAATGGGGGCGGGTATCGCCTCTTTGATTCATTTTATGACTACGCAACCAGCTAACTTATTGATTAAAAATGTCACTTTAAGAATGGAGAATTAAAAATGGAGAATGGAGAATGGAGAATTTACCCTATTAAACAACCAAAAGTGGCATTAATGGTCGAGCCGCCTTTTAGTACTTATACTTGTGGACAGCTTTATTTTTTATTTGATCAAGTTACGGAATTGCCAGTAGAACGTATCCGAACCTCTATTCTAAAGCAAATAGCAATACCCAAATTTGGACAACGCTATGGCAGCGCTGATTTAAAAGATTATGATGTTTTGATTTTACCGGGTGGAGGACAACATTTACAGAAACTATTTGGCAAAACAGGGACTACTGCACTCAAAACATGGGTGAATAATGACGGCGTTTTAGTAGCTTCTGGTTATTCGGCACAAGATAATTTAGATAGACTTGCTGGAAATGTCTTTGCAGGTGTGCAGCCAATCGGGAAAGGAAAAGTGGTCTTTTTATTAGATAATACGCAGTATCGAATGTTTTGGCGAGGACCGTCTAGAATGATGCAAAATGCAGTAATGTTGCTGAAAGGAATGTGATTGGGAATTGGCTTTTAGATTTTGGCATTTGGTCTTTAGTGATACCTTGCGTAACTAAAGACTAAAGACCAACAACTAAAGACCAATTCTAAGAAGATTTAAGAATAAATAGCTTTCCTGTTTCTAATATTTTCTCAATTAGCGTTATATCTGGGAAATAAGTATTTTGCTCCGTTATTTCTTCTTCAGCGGACATAACAGACGGCGCAGCTTCTCTATCTGCTGCTGCCACATAACTTAAATAGCTATAAGAACTAATGCTAGCAGTAACTAGAAATATTAAAACGAAGTTTCGGATGCTCAATTTCTTCATGATATATAGATTTGGCAAAGTTGCGAGTAACTTAAAGATACGTTAATTTTTATAAAGTAACCCCGTTTATCGACTAATAATACCTTTTTGTAGGATTATCTTACTATTTACAAAGACAAAACGCATATCTAAGGGTTGCAGGTATAGGAAAAATTGTTAAAGTTTTAGTGTAATTTATTTAATCAGATATGTTTTTTACCTTTGCCAACTAATTAAAGGACATTTTTTAAAGATTATGTAAACACGTCTATAATCATTTTTATAGATTTACATTACAAGAGAATTATTAAAGGCTGCCATAAGTGAGTTATGGCGGCTTATTTTTTCGGTCTGACTTCTGACTTCTTTTTAAGTGACCTTTCTATGAAAAAAATATGGTGGAAAGAAGCCGTTATTTACCAAATCTATCCTAGAAGTTTCAAAGACAGTAAGGGAGACGGAGTTGGTGATTTACAAGGCATCATAGAAAAATTAGACTATTTAGCCTTGCTTGGGGTAGATGTTTTGTGGCTAAGTCCTATTTTCAAATCCCCTAACGACGATAATGGCTATGATGTAAGTGATTACTGTGCCATCATGGAGGAATTTGGGACGATGGAAGATTTTGAAGAATTGTTAGCCAAAGCTCATGCAAAGGGACTTAAAATTATTTTAGATTTAGTCGTCAATCATTCCTCTGATGAACATGAATGGTTTCAACAGTCTCGCCAATCTGCAAATAATCCTTATGCCGACTATTACATATGGAAAAAAGAAAAACCCAACAACTGGCAGTCTTTTTTTGGGGGAGATGCTTGGCAGTATGACGAACAAAGAAAAGCCTATTACCTACATTTATTTACTAAAAAACAACCAGATTTAAATTGGGAAAATCCTAAAGTACGCCAAGAGGTGTATAAGATGATGCGTTTTTGGTATGAAAAAGGGGTAGATGGTTTTAGAATGGATGTGATTCCATTAATTTCCAAAAGACTAGATTTTCCGAATGCCCCCGCCGATTTTAAGGCAACCATTGACACCATCTATGCCAACGGTCCTAGAGTGCATGAATTTTTAAAAGAAATGAATGAGCAGGCGAATTTGCCTTATGATGTAATGACGGTAGGCGAGGGGATAGGTGTTTCTAAAGAAAATTGCTTGGAGTATGTTGGTGAGGATAGGAGTGAGTTAAATATGCTGTACCATTTTGATCAACTGTTTTTAGGCTATGAAGGAGGAGATAGGTTAAACAGTCATGGTTTTACTTTGATAGAACTGAAGCAAACTTTTAGAGAGTGGCACGAAGCAATTGGTGAAAAAGGTTGGGTAAATATTTGCTTAGATAACCATGATTTTGCACGCATGGTGTCTCGTTTTGGAAATGATAAAGTGTATAGAAAGGAATCGGCTAAATTGTTGGCTACTTTATTATTAACGCTTCGAGGTACGCCTTGTATCTATCAAGGAAGTGAAATAGGGATGACAAATGTGGCATTTCCAAGCATAGCAGATTACGATGATGTAGCCAATCTTAGCACCATCACAGAATGGCAAGAACAAGGAAAAGATATGGAGGGGTTGCTTCGACGTATCCAAGAAGGCGGGAGAGATAATGCCCGCACACCTGTACAATGGAATAATTACGAACAGGCAGGGTTCACGAGTGGTACACCGTGGTTGAAAATTAACCCGAACTATTCAAGCATTAATGTGGCAAATGCTTTAGTCTATAAAGATTCTATTTTCTATTATTATCAAAAGATGTTAGCATTGCGAAAAGCACACAAAACATTGGTGTATGGAGACTACCAAGAATTTTTGCCACAACATCGGGAGGTTTATTTTTATGAAAGGAAAGATGAATCTGGACGGTATCTAGTTTTATTAAATTTTTCTTCTGAAGTGCAAGCTATATTTGGTGTGCCTGATTTTTCGACTGCCTCTTTGTTGATAGGTAATTACAATAATCCAGATAATAGAAAGGTGTTGCAGCCATGGGAAGCGAGGGTTTATTCTTTTAAGAATAGCTAAACTTCAAATTCAACCTCAATTTTAATCGACTGGATAAACTTGTCGTTTTTTTAATTGTTTTTTGTGATTCCAATAAAAATAACTACTTTCATCCGACAAAATGAAAAAACAAAAAATGAAAAATAAAGTCGGATATTGGGCGATTACAGTAGCCTTAGCAGGATTTCTATTTGGGTTTGACACCATCGTCATTTCAGGAGCAGATAAACCCATCCAAAGATTATGGGAGACAGGGCCTCTATTTCACGGTACCTTTATTATGTCTATGGCATTATGGGGGACGGTAGTCGGTGCTTTAATAGGCGGAATTCCCTGCAATGTATTAGGTCGTAAAAAGACTTTATTTTGGATAGGGGTATTATATGCGGTTTCTGCATTAGGTTCTGGTTTAGCGACCAATCCTTATCTATTTTCCTTCTTTCGTTTTCTAGGTGGCTTGGGTGTTGGCGCATCTTCGGTTGCTGCACCTATTTATATTTCTGAAATCGCCCCTGCCGAAAGTAGAGGTCGATTAGTTGCGCTCTATCAATTCAACATTGTATTTGGAATATTGGTCGCCTTCTTATCCAATTATTTAATTGGGCAATATATGGGCGCAGGTGCTTGGCGATGGATGTTGGGCATAGAAGCCTTGCCTGCCATTATTTATACGCTCATGGTACTAGGTGTTCCAAATAGTCCGAGGTGGTTATTAATGAAAGAAAAAGGAGAAGCGGAAGCTCGAAATTTATTACAGCAATTAAATCCAAGTATTAAAAATATAGAAGCAGAGGTAAAAAGAATCAAAGCCTCTTTAGTGAAAAATACAAGCGATACTTTTTTTTCTGGCAAATATAAAAAGCCCATCACCTTAGCTTTTATGCTCGCCTTTTTTAATCAATTATCGGGTATCAATTTCGTCTTATATTATGCGCCTAGAATTTTTGAGGCAGCTGGTATCGCTGCGGATAATGTTTTGGGGGCCTCCATTCCGATAGGTATTGTTAATTTGATATTTACTTTGTTGGGCATGCGTTTAATAGATAAACTAGGTCGTAAACAGCTAATGATTATTGGTTCTATTGGATATATTTTAACTTTATTGGGCGTAGCTTGGGCATTTTATTCTGGTGCAGAAGGAACAATGGTGGTTGCCTTTGTTTGTGCTTTCGTAGGGGCACATGCGATAGGGCAGGGGGCGGTTATCTGGGTATTTATTTCAGAAATTTTTCCTAATTCTGTAAGGGATTCAGGGATGTCTTGGGGTTCTGGTACGCATTGGGTTTTTGCGGCGATTATTACTTTAATCACCCCTACTGTTTTAGCTAGTTTTTCGGAGGTAACTATTTTTGTGTTTTTTGCTTTTATGATGGTGCTGCAATTGATTTGGGTGCTAGTTATCATGCCCGAAACGAAAGGGGTGCCGTTGGAAGAATTGCAAAAGAAATTGGTGAGAAATGAGAAATGATGAATGAGAAATGATGAATGAGAAATTTATTAAACGTTATCTAGTAGTGTTTACGTCATATTGGGCATTCATCATTCATCATTTCTCATTCATCATTCATCATTTTTTCCTAATACTTCGCAGGCACGCCCTTCCCAGGTAAAGTAGCCTTTATCATTTCCCGAATATGCTCATTGGCAGTAGCCAAATCTTCCTGCCGTAAATACATCATGTGTCCACTTCTATAGCCTTCAAAGCGCAATCTATCCTTCATTTTTCCACTAGGGTCTAAATGCCACATCGTATATTTCGCATTAAAATAAGTCGTTGCCCCATCAAAATATCCGGATTGCACCATTACATGTAAATACGGATTTTGTGCCATTGCTTGGCGAAGATTTTCTCCTGTATTATCTTTCGTTCGATCCCACGGTCTTACAGGACCAAACATATTATATTTAATATCTGTTTTAAAATTAAGATGATTGCGATAATAGTAATTGATAGCAGGGGTAAAAGAATGCAACCAAGAAGTTAATTCTGAATTAAAATCGGGTCTGGTGCCTGCCTCTGTACGGTCAATACCTCTATAGCGAGAATCTAAGCGACCGATGGTATAGCCACCCTTATCTCGTAGTAAATCTTTCCAGAAAAAAGAAGTCGGCACATCCAAATTGTGTTGCAAGATAGTCTTAGCCGATAAACCAGAATAATAGGCCATTTTTTCTGCCATAGCTTGTTTTATAGCAGGTTCTAAAAAGCCGCCCATTGCCATTGCAGGAAGTAATTCCGTAATCGTAAAATTCTCCGCTTCCGCTAATACTTCGTCTAAATCTTTGCTTTGCAAAGTTGGATTTAAAGCTTTTTGATACCAAGCAGCAGCAGCAAAATAAGGCACTCGATTAGCGGCTTGTACAGGACCATCTCTATCTATACCCAAGCCTGTAGGTGAGACTAAAATTACGCCATTCAAATACATCCATTGCCGATTTTGTAGCTCTAATGCCAAACCTGAAACTCTCGTAGTACCATAACTTTCCCCTATCAAATACTTTGGTGATTGCCAACGATTTTTGCGACTGACAAAAGTATTGATCCATTCTGCCAAGTATTTAATATCTGCATTCACCCCAAAGAAGGTGGCTTTGCTAACGTCTTTATCCAAAATACGAGAATAACCTGTATTTACAGGATTCACAAAAACAATATCTGCCACATCTAAAATAGAATGCGGATTGTCTCGAATACCATAGGGTTGCACAGGATAGCCCTCATCATCTATATTTAAAATTTTGGGTCCTGTATAAGCAATGTGCATCCAAACGGAAGCAGAACCTGGACCACCATTAAAGGAAATAACTAAGGGACGAGTAGAATTGTCTTTAATACCGCTACGTTCATAATAGGTGTAGCAGAGGGCGGCAATAGGCTTACCGTCTTCATTCCATACAGGTTGTGTTCCGACGGTTGCCGTGTAGTTGATGGCTTGTCCTTTGATAGTAACCGAGTGTTTGGTTTCTATCATGGTATCCGCTGGTAGGTGCCGTTCTTCTTGTGCTGTTAAAAAGAGCGTGCAGCAGCTGATTAATAAAAATAAAAGGGTAGTTGGTTTTATCATTTTGTTAGAATTTTTGTGTGTTTATATTTTTAACGCTGGCGCAAAGGCTATTGCCTTGTGCCGACTATCCTCAAGGCTATTGCCTTAAGTTGGTAATTGATAATTGAATTTGAGTTTTGAGTTTGTATCGGAAGGAGAATCCTTCCAGATAGTAAGCACAAGGCAATAGCCTTTGCGCTAGCAATATTTTATATTACAAGGTATTGTCAAACAACAATTTTCTCCTCCATTCCTTTATGCAGCATAAATAAACTAAAAACTAAGATTATGGCAGAACCAGCCAATAGCATTCCATACTGTCCACTCTCGCTCATCATTTCTCGCGTACTCTGCACTTCCTTGAGTGGCGAATCAACCAACCAACTCAACACAAAACCCGCAGAATTATTGATGAAATGGATAAGTATACATAGCCATAGAGAACCTGTTTTCCAGTAGATCCAACCCATGATAAGGCCAATCAAAAATGCAGGAATAAATTGATAGGGATTTAAATGAACCAAGCCGAAAATAACAGCAGACCAAACAATCGCTTTTGTTGGATTATAATTTTTTAAAAAGCCATCTAATACAATCCCTCTAAATAAGACTTCTTCTAATAGAGGGGCGGCGACTGCTACCGTTAAAAAAGCTAGAGTGGTGTTATCGCCTATGGCTTGCAGCATCATCTCATTAAATTCTGCGGCATAAGGTAGGGCTTCTATTAAGGGTTCCATTAATAAAGCTATGGTAGGGGTAAGTAGAATCACCCACGGCAATAATTTTAAAGGAAATGGACCTGCACTAAAAGTGCTGCGCTCACTCATCTTCCAAGCAAATAGGATGGATAAACCCATTACTAGTACATAAACTATCAGCATTCCTAAACTGGGATTTTTTGCTATCAAACTTCCGAGTAATAGTGCTGCGCCAATTTGTAATAAAACGGTAATGCCAAATAGGCCCATACCTTGTTTAATAGTTGGGTAAGCAGGGCGAGGTGTATTGATTGGAGGGGAGTTGCTTTCTAGTTCTTCCATAATTATTGATTTGAAATATAATAGCTTTTAGGCTGTTGTACGTCAAATGTAGTCAATAATTTTTTTGAAACACAAAAAATAAAAAAATCAGGAAAGTATTGGTTGTTTAGATTTTGGGTTTTGCGTTTTGGAATTGCTACCATAAGCTTTCCAGTTTGCTGCTGAATAAGGCAACCTATCCGCAATAATGGCCATTACTTGCTTATTAAAACCTAGCCCCAAATGACTGCCTTTTACCTCTACATTTTGATGTATGGCATCTTCTTTTTCCATACAAACCTTCCAAGACACGATGCCATCTTTTTTAGAATATAAAGCCGTCGTTGGCACCGGTGCGGGATTGGGCACAGTCGCCAACCATACGGGATCTAATTCCTTGGCTTTTTTACCCTTCATTAAGTCAAATATCCAATTGGCATTGTTGGGTTCTTGCAAGCCTGCAAACGGAGAACCTAGGGTAATTACTTGGCGAACTAATGCTGGTCTTTGTTTGGCTAATTCTCTGGCATAGACACCGCCTAAACTCCAACCAATTAAGCTAATTTTTTCTTGGTGTTTGTTATGCAAGGCATCTAATTTAGCAACTAAAGTGGTAATATCTTCAATGTCCCCATAATTACGACCCAATTCCCAAGCATAAGGCGTATAGCCGATTCTTGCGATAAAGTCCCGTAAGATTTTAGTAGAAGTATCGCTTGTTAAAAAACCAGGAACGACAAGTACGGGATGCCCATCTCCTTTAATGGTTGGATTAAATGTTTTACGGAATTGTATAGAAGATATACGATCCATTATTGCTCTAAAGCTCTCTGTGAAATATAGAAATAAGGAAGGTCTTTTAATCGCTTGCTGTTTGTTTTCTTGTTTAGCCATTTTAATGTGTTTTTACACAAGAAGGGAAGACAACTAATGTTCTCTTCCCTTGCTTTAACAGTTTCGGACTTCTATTTTATTCTTTTAAGTATTGATTAAAAAATATTTGGTCTTTTTGTTTTTGAATTGACCTTTTTTCTCATAGGTTTTCAACCAATTAGAAAAAAGCCCATTTCAAAAACGACCAAATATTTTTTCATCGTTACTAACCAAAAAATAATCGTTTCTTGGACTTTAGTGTTTGGTAGGCAACTGCTTTTACCAAAGACCAAAGACTAATCGCTAAAGACCAAATTTAGTTTTTGCTAAAAAGTGTTCGGAAGCGAGTAGCGGATTTAACTAATTGTCCTTTTACTTCTTCCAAAGTATCAAATACGATTTCTTGTTGACGTTCTGCTAGGTGTAAACCTCCTTTTACTGCTTTAGTAGCAAGTCCTTGCCATTTTTCTCCATTTTCCAAGGCACCATCAGCTAAAGTATCAGCCGTTTTTAAAGTGAAAGTATTAACTGTTTTAGCCGTATTTTTCACCTTATTTACGTTTTCTTTCATATCAATTTCCTCAATTCTATTCTTTGCTGTTTTCATAGCAGCGGCACTCCACATTTTTCCGTTTTCTACCACTTCTTCCACTATTTCAGTAGCTGTTTCTACTACTTGTGTGTTAATCGTTTTCGCTGTCTTTGCGATTTTAGAGAAACTATTTTTTAGTTGAATCTTTTCAAAGTTTTCAACAGAAGATGTAGCTGCTTTTTTTACTTGCGTACCATTTGCTTTTGCATCTTTTACCAACTCTTCTGCGGTATTTGCTAACTGCTTATTAATGCTGGTAGCTGTTTTTTTAATTTTCGCTACATTATTCTTAATTGCTGACTGCTTAACTGTTTTTGCTTTTTTTACTGCTTTCTTAGCCATGATATAAAGGTTAATTTTTTTGTCAATTGATAAAAGGATAGAAAAACCCTTTTGTATTAATTATACTACAAAGATAAATCAAGAGAGTTACAGACGAGTTACAAATTGCTCTAGTCTGTTAGCTGTTGGTCTTTAGTCTTTGGTACGCAATAGCTGTGCACTGCAACTAAAGACTAAAGACCAACAGCTAAAGATCAAATAGATTAAAGTACAACGATTCTGCTTATTTCTTTAGCAGATTTGCCTCCTTTAAGGCGACTTTTCCACACCTTCAATACTTCCCATTTTCCTGCTGCTGCTAATTCTGCTTGCTGCCCCCAAGTACTTGGGTCATGTAATTTATAACGGCTACCAGCTTCTTCAAGGATAGTTTTTAAAACGGGAATATCTGTAGTAGCTAAAGCTTCAAAAGTTAGAATGCCCGCCTTATTTAGTAGTTCCTCTATTTTTGGTCCAATACCTTCAATTATTTTAAAATCTTCTTTTTTAGCACCTACCCGAGCCGTCTTTTTAGCAGTAGCACTTACTTTTTTCACCCTTGCGTTGGTCGTAGATTTTTTTGCTTTCGCTACTTTTACTTTTGCAGTTGCCTTCGCTTTTGCCGTTGCTTTCTTAGCTACTTTTGCTGTTTTAGCTATTGTAGCATTTTCTTCAAATAAAGCATCAATAGCAGCGGTTGTTTGAACGACTGCTGTTTTCGCTACTGATGTTGCTTGGACTGATTTTTTGTTGACTTTCTTGGATTTCTTTTTTACTACAGGTGTTTTCTTTTCAAATACATCTCCTATCAATTCTTCTACAGACTCTACGGTTTTACCTTTAGCTTTTACGGCTATAGATTTTGCTTTTTTAGCAGTTCCTTTAAAGGATAAACCATTAATACCTAATAATTTTTTGACCCGTACATTGCCAGTTTGGTACTGTCCAATTAAGGATTCTACTGTATCTAATGCTAATTCTTGCTGCTTTCCAAATAGGGTAGTACCATTTTTCAATGCCTTAGCCATAATATTTTGCCACTGTTCTCCTGTAGCTACTGAACCCTCAATTAATTCTTCTGATGCCAATAAGATTTCTTTATTTAAATCTTTTGCTTTTGTTTGTACACTTGTAAGTGTATTTTTTAAGCTTATTGATTCTTTCTTTTTAGTTGCCATGATTATAGTAGATTTTTTTATTTTTAATGTATTGATTTAAATGATAGTGCAAAGATGGGGAGGAGAAGTTACAGATGAGTTACAGGCATATGAAAGTTCAAATTCAAGTATCAAGTTCAAGTTCAAAATGGGACGTTGAATTAATGCTTTATTGGCTACGTCTCACTTGCTACGTCTCGCTTTTACGTCCTATTTGCCACGACCTCACTTGTCATTTCGTAGGAAATCTACTAACGCCTTACTAGACAAGCGAGACGTATCACAAGCGGCGTTAGTAGATTTCCTACGAAATGACAAGTAGGGTCGTGGCAAGTGGGGCGTGGCAAAAGCAGCGTTAGTAGATTTCCTACGAAATGACGAGTGGGGTCGTGGCAAGTGGGGCGTGGCAAAAGCGGCGTTAGTAGATTTCCTACGAAATGACAAGTGGGGCGTGCAAGCGAGACGTATCACAAGCGGCGTTAGTAGATTTCCTACGAAATGACAAGTGAGGTGTGGCAAGTGGGGCGTGGCAAGTGGGACGTAGCCAATGAGATGTCAATAGTTTTTGTGAAAATAAAAAAGCGATACTTCGATTACATCGAAATATCGCTTTTTATATAGATTATCGTCTAGCAAATAATCA
>Ga0114956_1000501_pt1 | contig 28689 bp, 25 predicted proteins | sample MaitaG_FD_87304 | JGI IMG/M metagenome (GOLD analysis project Ga0114956, IMG submission 87304) | Marine algal microbial communities from Maine, USA - Maine_Asex2 metaG | ecosystem: Host-associated > Algae > Red algae > Unclassified | place: Maine, USA | collected 2015-01-05
AAGCACCAGCTGCCGAAGCCGCCGCTAGCGACGAGGCAGCTGCCGACGAAGCACCAACTGCCGAAGCCGCACCCGCCGACGAAGCACCAGCTGCCGAAGCCGCCGCTAGCGACGAGGCAGCTGCCGACGAAGCACCAACTGCCGAAGCCGCACCCGCCGACGAAGCACCAACTGCCGAAGCACCACCCGCCGACGAAGCACCAACTGCCGACGAAGCACCACCCGCCGAAGCCGCCGCTAGCGACGAGGCAGCTGCCGACGAAGAACCTGCCACCGACGGTGGCGAGGATTCAGCGGCCGAGGAGAGCGAGTAGTCGATCGGCGGCCGATGCGTCGGCCGCCGGTTCACTTGCCACCCCAAACTCAGCCATCGCCAGCAGGTCTTCGGCTCGCGGCAACCAGAAGTCCAAACACCACGCAGCCTGCGCCTCGTCGATCGGCTGCGGGCGACTCACTGCGACGGCTAGATCGTGCGCATGAACCAGGTTCTCGCAGATCCGAAAGCCGAGGAGATGCGCGCCGAGAAGCCGGCCCTTCGGGTGGTCGTACATCGTGTCGACCATGCCCGGGGACTTCGCGGCATCGATTGCGGTAAGAGCGGTCCCGCGCCAGACCGACATCGGGTGAGTCCCGACGATGCTGGCGTCAACCTCGTCGCTTGATGCCAACGATTCGCCAGCGACCAATGGCGCTACCTGCGCCTCGCCGATCACGACGTGCGCAACGACCGAGCGGACATCCCACTCGGTGCACGGTGTCGGCAGATCCCATTCGTGATCCTGGACGTCTCGAACCTCTTCGCCGAACCGGGCGAGCGCAGCGACATACCGATCGACGACCGACATCTCGCCATCAGCGGCCGATGTTGCGTCACTCATCGGATGTCATTCCCATTCGATCGTGCCGGGAGGTTTCGACGTGATGTCGTAGGCGACCCGGTTGATACCCGGCACCTCGTTGATAATCCGGCTCGACATGGTCTCGAGCAGGTCATACGGCAGTCGAGCCCAATCGGCGGTCATGGCGTCTTCGCTCGTCACGGCCCGAATGATGATCGGGTGGCCATAGGTGCGCTCGTCGCCCATGACGCCGACCGAACGAATGTCAGGCAGTACCGCAAAGGCCTGCCAGATCTCTCGCTCGAGACCAGCGTTGGTAATCTCCTGCCGCACGATCGCGTCGGCGTCCTGCAACAGCTGAACTTTCTCCGGCGTGACCTCGCCAATGATACGCACGCCGAGGCCAGGTCCCGGGAAGGGCTGACGCCACACGATTTCATCGGGGAGACCCACCTCGGTGCCGACCGCGCGCACCTCGTCTTTGAACAAGTTGCGCAGTGGTTCGACAAGCTCGAAGTCCATGTCGTCGGGTAGACCGCCGACATTGTGGTGGCTTTTGATCTTGGCGGCATCGGAGGTGCCTGATTCGATCACATCGGGATACAGGGTTCCCTGCACCAGGAAACCGGCATCGCTGACGCCACCCTTCGCCTCTTCAAAGATCCGAATGAAGAGTTCGCCGATCGTCTTGCGTTTCTCTTCGGGATCGGTGACCCCGGCAAGGCGCTCGAAGAAGCGATCACCGGCATGCACGTGAATCAGTTCAATGCCCTGATTGCGCCGGAAGGTCTCGACGACCTGTTCGCCTTCGTCCTTGCGCATGAGGCCCGTGTCGACGAACACGCAAGTGAGCTGCGAACCGATCGCTCGGTGCACGAGCGCCGCAGCAACCGCCGAGTCGACGCCGCCCGACAAGCCGCAGATCGCGCGACCATCGCCGACCTGTTCGCGAATCGCTGCGACGGACTGATCGACGACGGACCCCATGGTCCAGGTCGCCGGAATCGCCGCCGCATGATGGAGAAATCGCTCGATCACCCGCTGACCGTGCGGCGTGTGTACGACCTCGGGGTGGTACTGAACGCCGTACATCCGGCGGTCGTGGTTCTCGAGCGCTGCGACCGGGGCCTTCGGCGACGATGCAGTGATCACAAATCCGTCGGGCACTTCGGCGATCGAGTCGAAGTGACTCATCCAGACCGACTGTTCGATCGGAACGTCTGCATCGTCGAAAAGCACGCCACGGTCCGAGACCGTGAGCTCGGTGCGCCCGTACTCGCCGACACCCGTGTTGCTGACCTCGCCCCCGAGCTGCTGCGCAAGCAACTGAGCGCCATAACAAATGCCGAGCACCGGCACGTCGAGGTCATAGATCGCGGGATCAAGCGTTGGCGCCCCATCGACGTGGACCGACTTCGGTCCGCCACTGAGGATGATGGCCGCAGCCTGTTTCTGCTTCAGTTCGGCCGCCGTGATCGTGTGGGGCACGATCTCGCTGTACACGTTGGCCTCACGAACTCGCCGCGCGATCAGCTGCGCATATTGCGCGCCGAAGTCCACAACGAAAACGGGATAATCGGAATCGGCGGTGCTCACCATGGGCCTGCTGCTGTCGTTGGGTTAGCGGGAAGAAAAAAGAGGGGTGGGATTGGCAGGGTCGGTTTAGTGACCCATCCCAACACCCTGGCTGCGCTGCAAGCTCTTACCTTCGGTTTGCAGCGATGGTGCGACCATGACTTCAGCCTTCTGGAATTCCTTGACGGTCTCGTACCCGCAGGTGGCCATCGAGGTGCGAAGACCGCCCATGAGGTTCAAGCGACCGTCGTTCTCACGAGCGGGACCGACGAGGATTTCCTCGAGCGTGCCCCGCACGGTGGTCTGGACCCGAGCGCCACGGGGCAGTGTGGGGTGGAACGTCGCCATACCCCAGTGATAACCCTGACCGGGTGCCTCTTCGGCCGCCGCGAGGGGCGAGCCGACCATGACGGCGTCGGCGCCGCACACGATGGCTTTGGCGATATCGCCACCGGTGGCCATGCCACCGTCGGCGATCACGTGAACGTAGACGCCGGTCTCGTCGAGGTGTCGCATGCGAGCGGCCCGAGCATCGGCAATCGCCGTCGCCTGGGGAACACCAAGACCAAGAACGGCCCGGGTAGTGCATGCGTGGCCCGGACCGACGCCGACCAGAATGCCGGCGGCGCCCGTACGCATGAGGTGAAGGGCAGCTTCGTAGCTGGCGCAGCCACCGACGATGACGGGGATGGGCAGCTTGCGAACAACCTTCTTGAGGTTCAGCGGCTCGACGGTCTTCGACTTGTGTTCGGCGGTGACGACAGTGCCTTGGATGACGAGCATGTCGAGCTCGGCGGCAAGGATTGCGTCGAGATACATGTCGGTGCGCTGCGGAGTGACCGAGGCTGCGGTAACGACGCCCGCTTCCTTCACTTCGCGGATGCGCTGCGTCACCAGCTCGGGCTTCATCGGCTCGGCGTAGAGCTCCTGCATGCGCAGGGTGGCCTTCTCGGGTTCAAGCTCGGCGATCTCGTCGAGCACGGGTTGCGGATCGTCGTAACGGGTCCACAGACCTTCGAGGTTCAGAACCGCGAGCCCACCGAGTTTGCCGATGGCAATAGCGGTCGCCGGACTGACGACGCCATCCATGGCCGAAGCCATAAGCGGCAACTCGAACCGGTAGGCGTCGATCTCCCAGGAGACGTCGACATCTTCAGGATCGCGCGTGCGCCGACTGGGCACGATCGCGATGTCGTCGAAGCCATATGCTCGACGTCCGGATTTTCCTCGACCTATTTCGATCTCTGGCACGTTGTCACCTCGGGGCGCCTAAAAATCGATCTTACCTATACCCGGCCCTTCAACCGGGCCATAGTCGCGGGATCTTGTCGTATTCGGTGGAGGTCGGAGACAGATTGGGCTGCGCTGCGGTGCTTAGGACCCGCGCCGCTAGGTGCAAGCGCTCATTACGACAAGTTCCTTTTTCGCCTCGTTCCTCGGCGAATAGCGCGCTCTCTTGTCTGGTCGCCTTGCCCGCAGGACTCGTTCCTCGCCCTACCGGCGCAGCTCCTTAAGCGAGGACAGAGTCATCGATCACGGCGAGGCGCTCGTACCAATACAGGGCGGATCGGCGACGTTGGAGATGGCGGGCGAAGCGCCAAAAGACCACGCCAGCCACAAGGCCCGTCGAGACCGCGATCAGGACCGAGAGCACCATCGCGGCAGTCGTATTGCCAAGCCGCCAGCCACTCGAGGTTGCGATCGGCACGAGTGTCCTGCGGTTGCTTCGCCCCGTGTCAAGATCGGCGGCGGCGGCCCGCTCGATGATCGACGGGGCGAGCGTCGAGGTGGACGCGGCCGCGTCGGCGGCATCCACGGCCTGGACCGTGGTGCTCGATGTTGCCGATTGTCCGTCCACCGATCCAACCTCGACCATCGCCGCCGGGTCGAGAATCGAGGTGTCCTCAGACGCGGCGGGCGGAGCTGGTGCGCTCGGCGCAGCCGGAATCGCAGTGGGATCAGCCGGGATCGCCGTGAGATCAGCCGGAATCGCAGTGGGATCAGCCGGGATAGCGGTCGGATCAGGCGGCATCGCCGCCGGGTCGGCCAGGATCGCGGTTGGGTCGGCCGGAATCGTAGTGGGCGTCGCGGTCGGGGTGACAACAACCGCGGCCGCCGCCACGGTCGGGGCCGGCGTCGCGGTTGGTCGCGGGGTCGGGGTCGGGTCAGGCGTCGGGGTTGGTTCCGATGTCGGGGTCGGTTCTGGTCCAGCCAATGCCGTGGCGGCGCGGGTTTCGAACGCCCAAGTGATGCTGCTGTCGGCGGCGACCGGAACGCTGCCCGCCACCACCGGCATCATCGACGTGTTCGCTCCGGTGGCCGCATCAGCAAACTCAACCCGATCGAGGGCGGTGGCCGAGGGATTGTCGAGCGTGTAGCAGTACGTCACCTGATCGCCCACGGCGGCTTTTACTTCAGCGACTCCCGGGCAGGACCTGTGGCCGTCATGGCCGTCATACATCGTGCGAACAACGATGACCTCGGAGGCAGAACTTATCGACTGCGCAAGAGCCATCGAGCCTGCGAACACGCTGGCGGTCGTCGCCAGGCCGATGGCCAGACAAACGGCAAACAAACGTCGAGCGCGCAGCACCGGCGGTACTGTCGGCGGCTCTGCGTCTGGGGAGGTAGAGAGATCGTGGGGTGCATTCGTTGGGTGCACGACGATGAAGTCCTTTCCGAGCCCCGCAATGGGACACGATCGAAAAGACCCCTACTCCGCCGACCACCATAGTGAACGCCAATGGTCGCGTGCTGGATTACTTGCCAAATGGCCTACGACGTCGCCGACGCCTCGGTCGTGAGGCGGTCGATGTCGGACCACAGTGCGTCGACGTGATGCGGCCGGGTCGAGATGCTGCCGATCGCCAGGCGCACCGTGTATCTGTCATTGACGACGGTGTGGCTGAGGTAGTGCCGACCGGTCGCGTTGAGCGCAGCGATGAACTGTTCGTTGCGCGTATTCGTTGCATCCAGATCATCACCGGCCAGCCGGAAGCACACCAGGCTCAGCGGCGCCGGCGCCATGAGTTCGAACCGGTCGTCGGCTTCGATCCGCGCGGCAAACTCGCGCGCCCATTCGACGTGTTCGCGAATGTAGGTACGGAGCCCCTCGGCCCCGTACCAGCGGATGACCATCCAAAGTTTGAGCGCTCGGAATCGGCGGCCGAGCGGCACGTGCCAGTCGCGATAGTCGATCACGGCGCCCGACTCGGTGGCCGCATTGCGGAGGTACTCGGGCAGGATGCTCATCGCCTCGATCAAGGCGGCCCGATCGGCGACGAACAGCAACGAACAGTCGAATGTTGTCAGCAGCCACTTATGGGGATTGAAGCAGTAGCTGTCGACGCGGTCGACGCCGCGTTGCACGAACCGAAGCTCGGGGCAGACCGCGGCGCTCCCCGCATACGCCGCGTCGAGGTGCAACCAGATCGGCTGACCCGACGCCAGCGGAAACCGCGCGCAGAGATCAGCGATCGCGGGCACGGGATCAAATGCGCCGGTCGACGTCGTTCCGGCGGTCGCTGCGACAAAGAACGGGATCAGGCCAGCGGCTACATCGGCCTCGATCGCCTCGGCGAGCAGGTCGACCCGCAGCGCCAGGTTCTCGTCGACGTCGATCGAACGCACGTGCTCGTCCCGAATGCCGGCGACGCGCGAATCCTTGGCAATCGACGAATGGGCCTGACTCGACGTGTAAACAACGAGCCGATCGATCACCTCGTTGCCGCCAGCTCGCGTTCGCGCCGCGAGTAACGACGACAGCGCGGCGCTCGAGGCACTGTCTTGGATCACTCCGCCACCGGCACTCGACGAATGGAACCGCTGCGGTAACCCACACAGGTCGATCATCCAATCGAGCATGTGGGTCTCGACCTCGGTGCACGCGGGGCTCGTCGCCCACAACATTCCCTGCACCCCGAGACCGGAACTCAGCAGATCGCCGAGGATCGCCGGACCCGACGAGTTCGCCGGAAAGTAGGCATGGAACCCGGGCGCTTGCCAATGCGTGATGCCGGGCATCACAACTCGTTCGAGGTCAGCGACGAGCGAATCGAACCCCTCGCCATGTTCGGGCGGCGAGGCAGGTAGCTGCGCTCGCACCGAGCCGGGCTCGACGGTCGACAACACCGGGTACTGCTCGATGCCATCGCGGTAATCGGCAATCCAGTCGATGAGCTGGTGGCCCCATTCTCGGAACTCGGCGCTCGACATGTGGAAGTCGTCTGCGGTCGGAAGACCTTCGTGTTGCATAGGGCTACGGTAGTGACACTGGCTGGCCAAGGGGGACACGGATGGATCTGGAGATTCGACCGCTCACCGCCAAGATCGGCGCCGAGGTTTTTGGCATCGACCTCGCTGCGCCGTCCGACCACGACATCGATGAACTTCGCAAGGCGTGGCTCGATTGGAAGGTGCTCTTCTTCCGCGATCAGGCCATCACCCGCGAGCAGCACATCGCGTTCGGACGCCGGTTCGGCGATCTTGAGGTCCATCCGTTCGTCGAAGCCGATGAACGACACCCGGAGATCGTGGTCCTCAACTCCGATGCGGAACGCCCGATCGCTGCCTCGTACTGGCACAGCGATGTGACGTGGCGCGAAGAGCCGTCGCATGGCTCAATCCTGCGCGGCGTGATCATTCCGCCGGCGGGCGGCGACACCCTTTTCGCCGACGCGGCCGAGGCGTACAAGCGGTTGTCCGACAAATGGAAGGAACGCGTCGAGGGCGCGTCTGCGATTCACGATTACGTGCGAGCCTTCGGCGCCGACGTGAGCGACGACGCAAAGGCCGAAACCCGCGCGAAGTATCCGCCGGCGCGGCACCCGGTTGTTCGGACCCACCCGGAGACCGGAGCCAAGAGCATCTATACGAACCGCGTCTTTACCAGCCACATCGAAGGCATGACGCCCGACGAAAGCCGCGACACGATCAACCACCTCGACCGCGCGATCGCGGACCCGAGCGTGCAGTGTCGGTTCCGTTGGCAGGTCGACTCGTTCGCGATGTGGGACAACCGGGCGGTGCAACACTTCGCGACGAACGACTACCACCCCGAGGCTCGCCGGGTGGAACGAGTGACGATCGTCGGCGATCGGCCTTTCTAGCGGCGGTCGAAACCGGCGCATCGGTTCGAACGATGCGCTGACAGCGGATCCATCGCAGAACGCGATAGCCGCTATCGGCCATTGGGGGTGGCCATCGCGCTCAAAAGGGCGCACCATCGAACAGCAAGCGATCGGTCCGATTTCGTCGGACTGCGCTGCCGGCAGTACATCGCAATCCCGATTCCAATTCGTTCCCCATGAACCCCTGGAGACGCGTGCCATGTACGACAACGACCACGAGAATCTGTCCATCCGCCCGATGATGTCGGTCCACCTGATCGACACGGGCTGGCCGACGTCGGTGCGGCGAAAGCTTCCGAACATCGCCGAGGTTGCCGGGCTGCGCAGCATTCGCAAAGCCGTCGCCGCGCCGTTCACCGGCAAACACGTGCCTGGCGCCCAACCCGGCCGGGGCGGTTTCATCGCATTCTGGGATGACCTCGCGGCGCTCGATGACTTCGACGAGTGGCACCCAGCCGCCCGCGAATTCCGCAACGGGTTCCGCGTTCGCGCCGAACCATTGAACGCATCGGGCGCCTGGCCCGGACTGTCCGTCGAACTTCCCCGCGACGTCGCCAAGGCCCACGAAGGGCCGGTGCTTGGCCTCAGCATCGGCAACGTACGCCTGAGCAAGTTCGGCGCACTCCAAAAACGGAACATCCACATCGAACGGCAGGTAATCGCATCACCGTCGTTCGTGTGGGGAACCGCACTCGCGGGAACGCCCCGACTGTTGGCCACGCTGTCGATGTGGGACAGCGCAGCGGGCCTCACCGAATTTGCCCGTACCGGGGCTCACCGCGACGGCATTCGCGACAGCGTGCTCGCCGAGCGACCTGCCAACGAGGTGCCGTTTCAGAGCACCACGTTCTTCTCTGAGAGCGCCTTCCTTCGATGCCGAGTCGTGTCGATAACCGGTGGCCTGCAAGGCCGCAACTCCGTGTCGGAAACGGCTCTCGCTGCCGTTGTGGGCTGAGAGCGAACCGCTTTCGGGCCTCGCTGACGGCCGGTATCGATTGCACCGGTCGAATAGAGTCTCGCAATACATGCGAACTCGAAGGTGGCGGCTACTTCTCGGCTTGGCCCTCGTTACGACGGTCACCGCTCTTGGCGCAACCTGGTACACCGCTGTCGAAGGCTTCTCGGTCCTCGATGCCATCTACCAATCGATCGTTACGGTCACAACGGTTGGCTTCGGCGAAATTCGACCGCTCGATCAAAGCGGTCGAATCTTTACGATCTTGCTCATCGTTGTCGGTGTCGGCTCGATCGGTGTCACCCTGGCGGGAGCCGTCGAATTGCTCCTCGAATCGACCATGACCCGACTCACCGTTCGCCGGAAGGAACGAAGCTTGGACCGCCTCTCAAATCACCTCGTGGTCTGCGGCTTCGGTCGGATTGGCCAGTCTGTCCTCGATCTGATCGAGGCGGGAACCGACGTCGCGATCATCGATCAGGAATCGACCGCGTGCGACTTTGCCGAGCGTCGCGGTCTCACGATTGTCGAAGGCGACAGCACCGACGACGACACGTTGCGGCGAGCCGGCGTCGATCGGGCGTCGACGCTTGTGGTGTGCCTCGGCTCGGACAGCGACGCAATCTCAACCGTGCTGTCGGCGCGTTCGATCAACCAGACACTGCGCATCATCTCCCGGGCGAACGAACGGCAGTCAGTTAACAAACTGCGCCTGGCAGGCGCGGACCAGATCGTTTCACCGATCGACATGGCGGCTCGACGGCTCGTCTCTGACGCGCTGCACCCTGAGCTCGCGACGTTCCTCGACGCCGCTACGGCGACCCCGGCAACCGATGTGTCTATTCGCGCCGTCAGCCTTGCCCCTGGTGCGGTCACGTCGCGGCAGGCAATCCGCGCGCTCGAGGAAGCGAGCGGAGTGACCGTGATCGGCTTTCAGAATCACGAGAACCAGGTCGTCGATGCCGGCTCAATGGTGCTTGAGCCGGGCGGCACACTCTTCGTCTCGGGCTCGCCAGACGAGGTCTCGGCCTTCGATGAAATGGTCGACTCGGGCGACTGAGGAAGGCGCCGCGTTAGGCGAGGACGAGGTCGAGTAGCCCGAAGTGCCACCGCAGCACCCACGTCGCGAGCAACGCCGCGGCATTGACGGCAAGCAGCCCCGGACGGTCGCGCAGCACGGCACTCATCGACTTTCCGCGCCGTAGCCCGATCACCACGACGACCAGAGCTTGTACGGCCAGGACGATTGCGAGCGGGTGGAAGCGGACCGATGCGACAAGGTCGCCTCGAAGCAACGCGCCGGCTCCTCGGGTCAACCCGCAGCCCGGGCAGGCGTGTCCAGTGCAGAGCCGAAACGGACACAGCACCGGGAAGTCGATCCCTGCGCTAAGCGCAATTGCGCCACCGGCTGCGGCCACGGCGAGGCTCCTACGCACCGGCGACCACACCGCCGATGGCGACGAAGATGACACCGACGACGATGAGGGCAACCAGCAACGTGCCGATGATGCTCAACGCCTCGGCCGCGACCGCCAGCCCGCGATCTTTCGGATCCCGCCGACCGGCATCGATGGCCTTGATCTCGAGACGAGCCATCCGCCATGCGAATGGACACATGATCTGACAGACGATGAGCCCGATGATGCTGAACACGAGCGCGGTCACCGCGTCGGACTTCTCGGGATACTGGATGGCCGCCTGCGGTGGTAGCGGGCCGCCCGGGACGACTGGAGATGGCACGGGGCCACCGACCCACATCTCGCCGTCCCACCACCGTTGCGTACCCGGAGGATCGCCCGCAGCCGTGTACCAACCGGGCGCTATCTGACCACTACTCATGCTGTTCTCCACCTCGCTCACTCCCTGCGTGCAGGGTAGAGCAGGCGACGAAGTGAACCCTACTCCCGCAGGCGGTACCGCTGGATCTTGCCGGTCGCCGTTTTGGGCAGCTCGGTCACGATCTCGTATCGCTTCGGTCGTTTGAAACCGGCGAGCCGATCGCGGCAGTGCTGGTCGAGCACGTCGGTGTCGAGTTCCGCTTCAGGAGCGGCGATCACATACGCGATCGGGCGGAGCACCTGCGCGTCGTTACGCTCCCCCACCACCGCGGCTTCGAGCACCGTCGGATGTTCGATGAGGACGCCCTCGACCTCGGCCGGTGACACCCACTCGCCGCCAACCCGCAGCATGTCGTCGACCCGACCGAGGTACGTGTGGAAGCCGTCGGCATCGCAGCTGTAGAGATCGCCGGTGCGCATCCACTCGCCTTGGAACGTGGCCCGATTCACCGCGCTTCGACACCAATACCCGGTCGTCATCGAGTCGCCCTTAACCCACAGCTCGCCCGGTTCACCGACTGGTTGATCCGCGCCCTGTTCGTCAACGATGCGAACCTCGTAGCCGGGAATCGGCACGCCGCTCGTGCCGGCTTTCACCGACGTGGGCGTGTTGCCGAGGTAGATGTGCAACATCTCGGTCGAACCAATGCCGTCGAGCACAGTCACGCCGAACTTCTCCTTGAACCGCTCGAAGGTTTCGGCCGGCAGCGGTTCGGCCGCCGACACGCCGTAGCGCACCGAGGCAAACGTGTCGGCGGGAACGTCGGCATTACAGAGCGCGGCGTAGAACGTGGGCACGCAGAAGAACAGCGTCGGGTGTTCATCGGCCACGATGTCGGTCACGAGCTGCGGGGTCGGCGGTCGGGTCGGTTCGAGGATCGCCGTCGCTCCTTGCGACAGCGGGAACAGCAACGAGTTGCCGAGGCCATAGGCATGAAACATCGGCCCGACCGAGAAGAAGCGGTCGTCGGGCGAGATGCCGAACATATGGCGACCAACCGTGTCACACACCGTCTGAACATCACCGTGCCGATGGGCAGCAAGTTTGGGCCGTCCGGTTGAACCCGACGTACACAACCAGAAGCCGGGCGACTCGGCTAGCGTTCGATAGACCGACCCGTCGCCGTCGGCACCGACACCAACACCGTCGAGGAACGTCGACCAGCCGATGAGACCGTCGGCATCGTCGCCGGTGCTCACCATCGTTACGACCTCCGGCGCGCCGGTGCGGAAGTCAGCTAGTGCGGCAAGTCGTTCCGCTGACAGCACCGCGATCCGGGCTCGGGCGTCGGCGGCAATCACCGCGAGGTCGCGGCCGGGCAGCAGCGGATTCATCAGCACGGGAACCGCCCCTATGCGCATCGCCGCAAGATACACGGCGGCGAACTCGACCGAATCGAGCATCGCGAGCGCTACCCGTTCCTCCGGTCGAACTCCGAGATGACGAAGCGCCGCCGCGACCTGCTCGACCTGGCTCAGAAGCTCTTGATACGTCGTCGACGACCCCTGGCAACGGACGGCGACTCGATCGCCGTCACCAGCTTTGACATGGCGATCGAGCAACCATGCGCAGGCGTTGAAGTCTTCCGGTGACGTCATTGCGTCATCGTAGGCGGCACCCTTGCCGTCGACCGTTTCCGCTCCCGGCAGCTTCTATGGTGTGGCCGCATGCCTGCCGCCCACGACTCGCAACGTTCCGATATCGCCGTTGCGGCTCGTGGTCTCGCGCTCCCGGTGTATTTGCCGTGGATCATGATGACCCTTGGCGCGGCAATGCTCGCACCTACCTTGCCCGTCTATCTCAGTGACGCTGGATTTACCGACAGCCGGATCGGCGTCATCATCGCGGCCGGCGGCGTCGGCGCCGCGTTGTCTGCGTTACCGAATGGCGGTCTAATCGAGAAGCTCGGCACCCGGTCGGTCATCTTGTTGTGGCTTGCCGTGATGGGCATCTCGGTTGCCGCGCTCGGTCTGACGACGGCGCTACTCGCGCTCATCGCGCTGCGGCTCGCCGGAGGCGCCGCCGAGATCGCGATCCGCCTCGCCGGCCAGACCGAAATCACCGGCCGAGTCCCGGTTGGACTGCGGGGCCGATCGATGGCGTTCATGGGCGGCGGTCGGCGACTGACGTTCTTCTTCGGCCCGATCATCGGCGGCGTGCTGGCCGACACCATCGGCTTCGAGGCAACCTTCGTGCTCGCCGGAATCGTCATTGCCTGCGGCGTCGTACCCGCCACGGTCGGCGGGCGACGAGTCGACGCGACACCGACCACCGATAGCCGCGCTGACGCCGGGCGATCGTCGATTCGTTCCGCGCTCCGCCCCCACTGGCGGCTGCTGGCCTTCGGCGCATTCGGACCATTGCTGATCATGGCCGCCCGCGAGGGCCGCTTTCTCGTGCTGCCCCGCATCGGCGACGAACTTGGCCTCACCCCCACCATGATCGGCATCGTCATAGCGATCGGTACCGGAGCCGATCTGCTGCTCTTCCCGGTCTCGGGTTACCTGATGGATCGGTTCGGCCGACTCGCCGCCATCGTCCCCGCCTTCACGCTGATGGGCATCGGGCTACTGCTGCTCGGCTTCGCTGGCACCGCGGTGACCGTGGCAATCGCCGGTGGCGTCATCGGCGTCGGCAACGGCCTCAGCGCAGGCACGATGTTGACCTTCGGTAGCGACCTGGCTCCGGCCGAAGCGACCGGTCCGTTCCTGGGCGCGTTCGCCGCGGTGCAAGACGTCGGCAAGATCGTTGGGCCGATCGTCGTTGGGGTCGTCGCCGATGCGGCGAGCCTCGGCGCGGCATCGATCGTCCTCGCCGTTCTGCTCTTCGCTGCCATCGCGTGGATGTTCGGCATCGTCGGCGAAACGATGACGAGCTAGCTCCTCGGTTACGCGTCCTCGGCGACCAATGCGTCGACCGCGGCGGTAATCAAGGCACCAAAGCCGTTGTCGTCGAGTGCGGCGAGCGTGTCTTCCGGGCTCGACTTCCCGCGATCCCACAGCTGGAGACTCTCAAACTGTGCGGCCGCAGCCTCGCTGTCGCCGGCGAATGTCTCAAGGAGCACATCGACCGAGGCGATCTTAAGGTCGGCCAACGACCGACCCGGGAGTTCGTCGCCGCCCTTCCAGGTCGTCCAGACCTCAAGTAAACGAGGAAGATCCGGAGCGGGTGGTTGGAAGACAGGAGTCGTCGATTCGGGGTCGGCCATCAGCCGCAGGCTATCGAACCAGCGGGGTCAGCCGATGCCCGAGCAGAACTCGCGTGGAATCCCCGCGAAATGCACCTGATACCGCGCACCAGCGACCGGACTCGGATCGACGAACTGGGTGCCGCCGATCGATCGGCCAAGCCAGCTGTAGGAAGCGCCACCGTCGGTCGACCGATAGATCCAATACTTCGGCTGGCCCATATCGGTCCACGTAATCGTGGCGCCGCTCACCGAGCACGAGAAGACCTGGCCGGCCGGTGGTTCAGCGACGATCGCGCATTCCTCACGCGGGATGCCCTGGTAGTGGACCTGATAGGTCGCGCCGACCACCGGAGCGGCATCGGTGAACTGAGTGCCACCGAGCGACCGACCCAACCACTGATACGACCCGCCACCATCGGTCGACCGATAGATCCAATACTTCGGCTCACCCGCATCGGTCCACGACACCTCACCCGCATCGACGCGGCACGAGAACACCGCGCCTGCGGGCGGCTCGGCGATGACCGTGCACGGAATGCGAGGGATGCCTTGGTAGTGGACTTGGTACGTCGCACCAACCACCGGAGCGGCATCGGTGAACTGAGTGCCACCCAAGGAGCGGCCCAACCACTGATACGACCCGCCACCATCGGTCGACCGATAGATCCAATACCTCGGCGCACCCGCATCGGTCCACGACACCTCACCCGCATCGACGCGGCACGTGAACGACGGACCGGCCGGAACGTCGCCTGATGCATCGCCGTAGTAGATGCCCCGTCCACCGGTGCCGATGTAGACCCGGCCGTAGGTTTGGTTGTCGCCGATCACGACCTTCGGTTGTTTGCTGAACGTGATGTCGGTGTTTGCGGAAATCTCGGTCCAGGTTGCGGCGAGATCGTCGCTCATGAACAGGCCGTAGCCAGAGCCGTTCACCCGGCCGTAGAGGTACAGGCTCGGCGTCTGCGACCCGGGCGCTGACGCTCCGAAGCCGAAGGCGATCACCGTGTCGACCGAGCCGATGCGCTGGCCCGATGGTGCGCCAGCCGCCACGCGGTACAGACCATCGTTTGATGAGCTGATCCACACCTCGCCCGCCTTGCTTGGGACACCTCGGATCGACTGGATCGACCAGTCGGTGCTATTCACCGGCACCGTGGCCTTGAGGTACCAGTTGCGGCCACCGTCATTCGACTGGAAGAGCCGATCGTTGCGGTAATCGAAGAGGTAAAAGCGGTTGGCGGTATTCGGGTCAGCCGAGAGAATCGCCTTCGGCGCCCACCGGCCATGAACGATGTTGCCAGCCAGTGCGTTCGGGAACGAACCCGCGGTCCAGCCGCCGGCGACGTCGTTCAGATCGAGCGAATAGGCCGTCGAGTTCCACGGCATCCACACGACGTACCGACCATCGGACGACACCGCGATCTCGCCACCCTCGGCCGCGGCAAACGGCTGCGGCAGCGAGGTCCACGTTTGACCGTTGTTCGTCGACACCTTTGCGTCGCCAACCGCGCTGCCATAGTTGCGACTACTCGCGGCGACGATGGTTTGACCATCGTTCGACACATCGAGGGTTTCGATGTCCTGGGTCTCATAGAGCTTGGTGGTCGGCATCGTGGTCAGCGGGTCGGGATGCCGGAAGCCGGCGTTGTCGGCCGCACCGCTCAGCAAGGGGGCACCGCTGCTGGGGCTGATCAGGTCGTGGACGACGAGCTCCTCGTGGCCAACCTCGTGCAGCTCCCACGTGCGGGTCGGAACCGAGATCAGCGGCGTGCGCCAAATGTTGAACCAGTCGGTCAACCAGACGGTGCGGGCGTCGTCGGGAGAGATCGCAATATCGGCGGTCGCCCACGACCAGTCCTGGCCTTCCTGCCAAGTGGCGGGATCATCATCGATCGCGCTGTTGTTCACATCGGTGCGCTGCCACGTACCGCTGTTGCCATAGTCGGGCGAGCGATAGACCCGGTTGCCGGCCGAGCCCTCGTTCCGCTCGGCCACCACGACATTGCGCCCATCACTTGGCGAAACATCGATACCGCTGAACTCGCGCGCACCACCGGGCGGCGTGATGTCGGTGAAGGTCGTCGAACCAGGGTTCAGGCGCGCGACACCGGTCTCGTGGCTGACGTACAACCGGCCCCCACTACCGACCACGCCCTGACGGCTGTTCGTCGGCGAGTTCCCCATCAGGCTCCAGGATGTTCCGCCATTCGTCGATCGATAGACGCCAACGCCGACAACGCCGACGTACATTCGCTGCGATCGCCCGTTGCCAACCACCGTCGGATCGATCGCGGCAAACGACAGCCGCCCTTCGCCATCGATCGCGGTGGTATCGAACGGGCCGAAGTTGATCTTCGAGAAGGAGCCCGGGCTCGCGGCGCTCGTCGATCGCCAGACGCCGTCGTACCGCGATGCGAAGTAGACGACGTTGCTGTTATTCGGGTCGACGGCCAATCGTTCGCCGTACCAGCGGCCGAACTGGTTGCCGCCCATCTTCACGTTGAGATTCGCGCGGGTCCAGTTGTCGCCCCGGTCGGTCGACTTCAGGATGTCGCAGCCACAACCGTTCGGCCGTTCGCCGGCGGCCATATAGACGGTGTTCACATCGTTGGGGTCGACGGCGATCGACTCGATACCCCAGAAGTTCCGGTCTTGATACGACACCGTCTCGCTGATCGAGATCCATTCATCGTTCGCGGTATCCCAGCGATACGCGCCGCCGACATCGGTGCGGGCGTAAACGACATCAGCGTCCTGCGGGTGCACGACAATGCCAGTGACATAACCGCCGCCACCGACGGGCACGCTCCCCCACTCCCACGTGCCAAGCTCACCGTTGTTTCCGCCCGGGTTGCCACCATCGTCGCTCTGCAGCGTGTACGAATCGAGCGCGGCACCGGCCGTGTTGCGGAACGAGAACGTGATCTCGCTGTCATCGGCGTCGACGATCATGGCGCCGTACGTGCTCAGAATTTTCTTGCTGTCGGGATGCAGCGTTCCCGGAATACCGCTGAGGCTCGCGCCGCCGGTGCCGTTCACGAAGTACGGAATGCCCTCGGTCTCAAGACGCTCGTAGAAGTGGGTGTGCCCGGCGATGACCGCGTCGGCGCCCCATGCCGCGAAGTCAAGATCCTGCCGCTCCGGCGTACCCGTCGGCGACTTGTGCTTCGGGAAATGCATGAGCACGATCTTCCACGACGCCGTCGAGTTCGCAAGTCCGTCGCGCAACCACAAGGTCATCGGACTATTCGGACGGTCCTGCCAGTTGAAGTCCGGGTCGAGGTAGTAGTCGGAGTACACGAACACCTCGACGGCTCCCTGACGCACCGAGTAGTACCGCTCGTTACCGGGCAGGTCGAACGCGTCGAACCAGGCTCCGGTGCACGAATTCGAGTCGCCGGGGCAGCTCAGCAGCGGAACGCCGGGATCGCCCCAGTCGTGATTACCGAGCAGCGGGTAGAACGTGCCATCGTTCATCCAGTCGCCGTAGAAGGCAGTGACCTTGTTTGCGATTGCCGTTGCCGGGTCGGCGTTCTCTGCCGAGTAGACGTTGTCGCCGACGGTGGCGATGAACTCGACGTTTTGGGCGTCGATCATGTCGGCGACGGCTTGTTGGTTCGAGCTGCCGCTGCCAAAGTCGCCGAGCACGGCGAAACGAACGTCACCGTTCTGTGCGCCGGCGGGCTCGACCGACTGGGAGCTCAGGAAGACAATGCCGAGGCTCACGATGAGCGCAAAAAGCAACGTACGGATCGAGCGATGACGGGTCATGGCGACCTTCTTGGGCAGCGGGCAGGTACCGGTCGTAACGTTAGCAACTCGATGGCGAGTGCGACCCAAGCACCGACCTGAGACGGCAAGAAGCGCCGGGCTGCAACAGCTTCTTGCCGGTTCGCTCGGCCCAGTTACCAGTTACCGTTGAATCACGAGACGAGGCCGAACGAAAGCGAGTCGAGCGTGAAGATCTGGTGCCCCGGATGTCGATGGCAGCCGAAGCCCACATCGGTTTGGTCGTGCATGCCGAATGGCTGTCGCCACAAGTGGAACACGTTCGACACCGGTGGGGTCTGCCCACAGTGCCCGACGATCTGGCACCGTACGCAATGCCTCGGCTGCTTCGATCACCACCCCCATCTCGACTGGTACCACGACGATGCCGACACCGACACGATCGCCAGCGTCGACGAAGCGATCGAGGACATTCTCTCGACCTCATAGCTCCGCGTAGCGAGGTCAGCGCAACGACGCGGCCAGCTATGCCTTGCGTAACCGGCGCAGCTGGAAGCGATCCACGGTCGAGTTCGACGCTGACCACCTTGCATTCGGATGCGTTGCTCCAGCGCTTCCAGCACGCCGATCAGCCGACCTCGATCCGGCTCCCACCCCCGCCGCTTACATTCATCGGCCCATTCGCCGAGCGTCGAATGGCCGCGTTGGCCGTTACAACGCCGACAAGCGAAGAGCTCGGGCGCATAATTCGTTTGCACATTTCTGAGCGCTACCTACTCTGGAGTACAGCGGCGCACACCGGCGACGCCTGAGGCTCGAGGAGGACCCACGTTGATGCGATATTCACCACAACGCTGCGGTGCTCTCGCCATCGCCATTTGGTAGCGAGCCCCGAGCCGCCCACCGGCTGAACAATGAACAGCGCCCCCGTTGGCCCTGCTTCGACGCGCCCATCCGGCGCCCCAGCCAAAAGAACGACCCAGCTTTTACGACGCCTCGAGAGGAGGCAAAGCCATGGAATTCCCTACGAGCTATGAACTTGTCTGCGCCTACCAGCAAGAGCTGAGGGCAGCCGCAGAGCGCCACCGTCGCTCTAAGCGTGCGAAGCCGGCAAAGGTTCGACGCTTCGCTGCGCTGCGGTTCCGCCGTGCGGCGGCCCGGCCACGACAATCAGCGGCGACGAGGCACACGGTGGCCTGAGCCCAGCGTCGCGTCATCACCGGCGTCACCGAAGAAAAACGAAACGAGCCGGGGCAAAAGCCCCGGCTCGTTCAGTTCTTGGTGTTCGACCCGGCAGGCCAAACAACCGATTTACATCATGCCGCCCATGCCACCCATTGGGTCGCCGCCGCCCATTGGCATGGCCGGGGCTTCCTCGGGCTTGTCGGCGATGAGGACCTCGGTCGTCAGCAGCAAGCTGGCGATCGATGCTGCGTTCTGCAACGCGGCACGGGTCACCTTGGCCGGATCGATGACGCCGGCCTTGACCAGGTCGACCATCTCGCCGGTTGCGGCGTTGAAGCCGGTGTTGCCCTTCTTGACTTCGACGTCGCGGACGATGACGGCGCCTTCGAAGCCCGCGTTACCAGCGATCAGCGAAGCCGGAGCTTCGAGCGCCTTGTACACGGACTGGGCGCCGGTCGCTTCGTCGCCTTCAAGGTCCTTGACGACCTTTGCGACTGCGGTGCGGGCACGAAGCAGCGCGGTACCGCCACCGGCGACCACGCCTTCTTCGATCGCGGCACGAGTTGCAGAAAGAGCATCTTCGATGCGGTGCTTCTTTTCCTTGAGCTCGACCTCGGTTGCGGCACCGACCTGAACAACGGCAACGCCGCCGGACAGCTTGGCGAGGCGCTCTTGCAGCTTCTCGCGGTCCCAGTCCGAATCGGTGTTGTCGATTTCGTTCTTGATCTGGCTGATGCGACCTTCGACGTCGGCCTTCTTGCCCGCACCCTGGACGATGGTGGTGTTGTCCTTGGTGATGACGACCTTGCGGGCCGTGCCGAGCATGTCGAGGGTGACACCGTCGAGCTTGAGACCGATTTCCTCGGCGATGACCTGGCCACCGGTAAGGACGGCCATGTCCTGGAGCATCGCCTTACGGCGCTCGCCAAAGCCCGGGGCCTTGATGGCAACCGAGTTGAACGTGCCACGGATCTTGTTCACGACGAGCGTGGCAAGAGCCTCACCCTCGAGATCTTCGGCGATGATCAACAGCGCCTTACCGGACTGCATGACCTTCTCGAGGACCGGAAGGAGTTCCTGTACCGAGGTGATCTTGCCCTGGTTGAACAGGATGTACGGATCGTCGAGGACGGCTTCCTGGCGCTCGGGGTCCGAGACGAAGTACGGCGACAGGTAACCCTTGTCGAACTGCATACCTTCGACAAAGTCGAGGTCCATGCCGAACGTGTTGGACTCTTCAACCGTGACGACGCCGTCTTTGCCGACCTTGTCGATCGCTTCGGCGATAACACTGCCGATGGTCTCATCGGCGGCGGAGATGGCGGCGACCTGAGCGATCTCAGCCTTGCCGTCGATCTTGCTGCTCTGCTTGGCGATCGATCCGACCGCAGCCGCAACTGCAGCTTCAATGCCGCGCTTGAGGCTCATGGGGTTCGCGCCGGCGGCGACGTTGCGGAGGCCTTCGTGCACGAGGGCCTGGGCGAGGACGGTTGCCGTCGTCGTGCCGTCACCGGCGACGTCGTTCGTCTTGGTGGCAACTTCCTTCACGAGCTGGGCGCCCATGTTCTCGTACGGATCGTCGAGCTCGATCTCGCGAGCGATCGACACACCGTCGTTGGTGATCGTGGGGGCGCCGAACTTCTTGTCGAGCACGACGTTGCGGCCACGTGGGCCGAGCGTGACCTTGACGGCGTCGGCGAGCTTGTTTACGCCAGCCTCGAGACCGCGGCGGGCCTCGTCATCAAACTTGAGCATCTTTGACATATGAGGGTTCCTTACTTGACGATCGCGAGCACGTCGCGAGCGGAGAGAATGAGAAGGTCTTCGCCACCGGAGCTGATCTCGGTGCCGCCGTACTTGCTGTAGATGACGGTGTCGCCGACCGAAACGTCGACGGCGATGAGCTCACCACTGGTGTCAGAGCGCTTGCCCGGGCCAACGGCCAGGACTTCACCCTGCTGGGGCTTCTCTTTTGCGGTGTCGGGGATCACAAGGCCGCTAGCGGTAGTCTCTTCGGACTCACCGGGGCGAACGACGATGCGGTCCTCGAGTGGCTGCAAATTCATGGAGTAACTTCTCCTTGATTCTGGGGATTCCAGTAGTTGATGACAGTTAGCACTCTCGAAGAGCGAGTGCTAATGCTACGACTTCGTGACGCGATGCGCCAACTCGCGCGACACATTCGGGCAGCAATTTTTTCCGAGGTCGGTTGCACCCGAATTTCGGGGGCGAAACTCGGCGGCGATTCCGCGCGGAATGTGGGTAATAAGGGCTCGTGTTGTGGGGGACTCGCCAACGGCGGTCTACCGTTGACGATGTGTCTGAGGTTTCTATGAGGTCGGCAGACCTGGGTGATCAGCAGTTTTTCCTCACGTCGATCGATCCGCTTGTCGCGGGTTGGTGTCTTGACTAGATGACCAACACGGGTCCGGGCGAGGACGACCTGCGGGAGTCCACTTCGTTCGGGCTGCCTGAAGAGGCGCCAGAACTGCATCGGGCGTCGCTCGGCGACGCCGCGCTCGGACGGCTCACCCGGCACCTTGAAATCCTGTTTGAGGCCAGCACCGGGCCCACCAAGAAACCCGAACTGCTCGCTGAACTTCTCGACGACCTTCGCTTGGAAGAAGCCGATCTCACTGCGGCAAATCTTCGTGAGGCGTATCTCGGTGGGGCCGCGCTGCACCGCGCCAACCTGACCAAAGCCGACCTGTCCGGCGCCAACCTCAGCGGGGCCAACCTGTCCGAGGCGAACCTCACCAAAGCGCATCTCTTCGAAGCGAACCTGGGTGGGGCAAACCTGATCGAGGCCGATCTCTCCGGGGCGTATCTGATCGGGGCCAAGTTCGTGGCGGCGTATCTCGCCAACGCGAGCCTCGAAGGCGCCAACCTGTCGGGGGCGAACCTGCGCGAGGCGAATCTGGAAAACGCGAACCTGCGTGGCGCCGACCTCACCGGCGCCAACCTGACGGGAGCGAACCTGGCTGATTCCAACCTCGCCGAGGCCGATCTCGCGGGGGCCAACCTGCGCGGCGCAAACCTCGACGGTGTGACGCTGACCGAAGCGAACCTGTTCGAGGCCGACTTGTTCGGGGCGAACCTCACCGGGGCGAACCTCACCAAGATGGACCTCGGCAAGTCTGACCTTCGGCGTGCGAACCTGACCGAAGCCGACCTCACCGAAGCAAACCTGACCGAAGTCGACCTCACCGAAGCAAGCCTGGAACGGACCAACCTCACCGAAGCGAACCTGGCCGAAGCGAACCTGACCGAAGCAAACGTCGCCGAGGCGAACCTGTTCGGCGTGACGATGACAAAGGCGAACCTCACGAGAATCGACCTGCGCCACACGAACTTGCGACGGGCCGCGCTGCGCAAGGCCAACATGATCGGCGCGAACCTTGAGGGAGCGATTCTCACCGGGGCCGACCTCACGAGCACTGACCTCACCAAGGCCAACCTGGCCGGCGCTGATCTCAGCAAGGCGAACCTCGTCGAGGCCCGTCTACTCGGCGCGAACCTGCGCCGCGCCAATCTGCAACGGGCCGACCTCACCGGCGCCGATCTCACGGGTGCCGATCTGACCGGCGCGGACCTGACCGGGGCGTACCTGGCTGGCGGGTTCGATCGCGAGACCGTTCACTACAACCACACGACCGTCTGGTCGTAGGCCGTCCGGCGAGTTCGAGCCGCCTCATAGACTCGGCGAATGAGCTCGAATGCACCAGCCGATGCCGCGACCGCCTTGATTGTTGTCGACGTACAGAACGACTTCTGCGAGAACGGTTCACTCGCGGTAACCGGCGGTGCCGGCGTCGCCCAACGAATCGCCGAGCTCGTTGCCGAACGCCGCTACCCCACCGTCGTTGCGACGCGCGACTGGCACATCGATCCGGGCGACCACTTCGCCGACGGCGAACCGAACTTCGCCACCACGTGGCCGGTGCACTGCGCGGCCGATACGCCCGGCGCCGAGTACCACCCCAACATCGCTGGCGTCGTCGGAACGTTTGACGCCGAGTTTCGCAAGGGCAACTTCGAAGCCGCGTACTCGGGGTTCGAAGGGGCGAGCACCGACGGTGGCGTTGCCCTCGCCGATTGGCTTACTAGCCGCGGCATCACCGCGGTTGACGTTGTTGGCCTCGCGACCGATCACTGTGTGAAGGCCACCGCGACCGATGCCCACGACGCGGGGCTCACGACTCGTGTGCTGCTCGACTATTGCGCAGGTGTCGCTCCCGACACGACAACACAGGCGATCGCCGACATGAACGATGCTGGAATCGTGATCGTCGAATCACCGATCGTTGAGGCATCGTGAGCCCGAGCTTGACTGCGGGCATCTTGCTCACGGATCAATATCAGCTGACGATGGCTCAGCTGTACTTCCAGCGAGGAATGCACGAACAGCGGGCCCAGTTCGAACACTTCTTTCGTGACTACCCCGACTACGGCAGCCATCAGGCCGGCTACGCGATCAATGCTGGTCTTGAAACACTGCTCGAATGGATCGATGGCGCCCGCTTCGGCCCCGACGAGATCGCGGCGCTTCGATCGCAGACCCATAGCGCTGGGCGGCAACTCTTCGGCGACGACTTCCTCGACTGGCTCGAACAGCACGGTTCGTTCGACAACATCAACCTGCGGGCGATTCCCGAAGGCCGCGTTGTCCACCCGAACGTCCCGCTTACCGTTGTCGAAGGTCCACTCGCGATGGTCCAGATCCTTGAGACGGCGTTACTCAACACGCTGAACTATCAGACGCTGATCGCCACGAAGGCGAGCCGGCTGGCCGAAGCGGCCCGCGGCCGTCCGATCCTCGAATTCGGTCTGCGTCGGTCGGCTTCGCTCGGCGGCAACGCGGCGACCCGAGCCGCCCTTATCGGCGGAGCGGCGTTCTCGTCGAACGTCGGCGCTTCACACGCGATGGGGTTGGCGCCGAAGGGAACCCACGCCCACAGCATGATCCAGGCCTTCACCGCATTGGGCCAAACCGAGCTCGACGCATTCCGCGCCTACGCCGAGACGTATCCCGACGACTGCCTGTTGCTCGTCGACACCTACGACACGCTCGCGAGCGGTGTGCCGAATGCAATCATCGTGTTCGATGAACTGCGCTCGGCGGGCCACGCACCCGTCGGCATTCGGCTCGACTCTGGTGACCTCGCCTACCTCGCGATCCAGTCGGCTCGCCTGCTCAACGAGGCCGGCCACGACGATGCGCAGATCGTGCTGTCGAGCGGGCTCGACGAACTCATCACGCTGCAGATCTTCGCCCAGATCAACCAGGAAGCCGCGAACTACGGCGTCGACCCGCAACGGCTGATCAGTCGCCTCGTGCTCGGCGTCGGCTCGAAGCTGTCGACGTCGGACGGCCAGCCATTCTTGAGTGGCGTCTACAAACTTGTAGCGCTGCAGGACGACGGATGGGTGCCGGCGATCAAGGTGTCCGACACGCCGGCGAAGACCATGAACCCCGGCGAGAAAGACACCTATCGCATCTACGACCGCCGCGGTCGAGCGACCGCCGACCTGCTCGCGGTCGCCGGCGAAGATCTATCGAGCGATGCCCCGATGCGGTTGCAGCACCCGATCGACGCCCACCAGCACCGCGACCTCGCTCCCGACGACCGGTCTCGCCTCGAACCACTACTCGAACCCGTGCTCGTCAATGGCCAGCGGGTATCGGACCCACCGTCGCTCGAAGACATGCGCACGCGTCGGACCGACGATGTTGCATGCCTCGACCCGGGCGTGCGGCGTCTCGTCAATCCGCACACGTACCACGTCTCGCTCACGCCGGATCTCTGGGGACTCAAGAATCGCATGATGGCGGAGGCCCGCCAGTAGCTCCCTCACAACGCCAGCGCAGCACGCGGGCCAGAGGCTCCCGGGGCCGCCGGGTTTACTCCTGGACGACCGAGGAACGGCCGGGCGCCTGCGGCGAAGCCCGAGGCTCCCGGGGCCGCCGCCGGATTACTCCGCCGCGAGCCATCGGGCCATTGCAGCGTGGGCCCGGCCCGGGGTCGAGTCCAAAATCCGCAGGTCGGCCATCCGCTGAAGGATGAGTTCGGAGAACGTCTGTGCAAGTTGGTCGGCTGGCATTGGCTCGACGCCGTCGTGGGCCGCCATGACCGTTCGGGCGACGTAGTCGAAGTGGCGACGCGACAACGACGTGCCCCCAGCCTCGGCTCGATCGCGGGCCGATCGCGTCATTTGGTTGACGACCCTCGTCGAAAATGACACCGAACCCGCCCGCCTCCACGCCTCGGCGAGGTGGTCAAAGAGGTCGGTCCACTGGTCGGTTTCGAGCAGCGGAAACGACCGATCGACGCGGCGCATTTGGCGGGCGGCACCGGGCACCGTTGACTGCACGGCCTCGGTTTCTTCGACCGCCTCGGCCTTCCCGTCAGGCGCCTTCCCGTCATGCTCCTTGTCGCCGGGCATCGTGTCGCCGGGCATCGTGTCGCCGGGCATCGTGTCGCCGGGCATCTTGTCGTCGAGAATCTCTGACCTGGTTGGCTCGGGCGGGAGCAAGTACGGCTGGCGGCCGGTGCTGAATGCCGCGTCCGGCAAGGCGTGACGCAGAAACCGCTTGAATCCGCGATGCCCAAACCAATCATCGCTGATCTCGGCGCCGAACTCCCGCTGCAACTGCCAGGCCAGCGAGGCGAGTGCCGTCGGCCGATCGAGATTCGTCCAGCGGTCGACGAGAACCGCAGCCGCGTCGGCCGCCTGCTCAACAAGAGGGTCGAGCTCGGCGTCGATCGGCACCTCTTCAGTGTCGGCATCGGCGGTCTCCGCTACCGCGGCTTCATCGATACGGTCGAGTTCGGTCCGGAGGTCTTCGGCGATGTCGTCGAGAATCGCGAACAGGTCGGCCATACGCTTACTGAGCACCTCGACGAGCGGCGGCAACGCACCGTCCTTTGAGTACGTGTCTTCGTGGGTGAGTTCGCCCCAGCTGTCTTGCAACAGAGTGCGCACCTGCAGCTCGCACGTGACCGGAACCCACTGGCCGCCATGTTCGACGGTCACGCCGAGGTTCACGTGCCAGGCGCGGTACCCCGACTCTTTCGGCTCGATGACGTAGTCGCGCTCCGATGATGGGTCGAGCCATAATGCGCCGCGTTTACCTTTTCGCCGGGGCAGGCTTTCGAGGGCGGCCTGCACCATGTCGATATCGCGGACGTTCGTACACGTGATGCGGAGCCCGATGAGGTCATAGATGGCACCCGGAATGTCGTCGACCGAGGTCACCTCGCCGTCGAAACCCGGAGCGTTCAGTTTCCGCCAGGTCCGCCGCTGCGACTTCACCCGACCCGACGTGTTTCGGATACGAACCCGGTCTCGTTCCGACAGAACATCTTCGAGCACGTGATGCAGCGCAGCTGAGGCGACACCGAGCGCGGGTTCGAGTACTTCAACCCGATACGTGCGGTACCACTCGCCAAACTCGTCGTACCCCACATCGAGCGCTCGCGTCGGTGCAGCCATGGCGGGACAGTACTCCCCAAGAGATGCGGGAGAGCCGATCGTCGCTCGCCGGGTGGTCAGCCCTGAGGTGGGAAGACCGGTCGCGAGTAGTACACGCGCTCGTATCCCGCATCGGCTGCTCGGTGAGTCTCGGTGAAACCCCGCCGCGGGAAGAAGTCAATGTTCTCGACCATGGTGACGTTGGTATAGAGGCGCACTTCGTCGCGCCCGGCGTCGACTGCGCGTGCGTCGACATGGTCGAGCAACACGGTGCCGACCCCGGTGCCTTGGGCGGCCGGCAGCACGGCGATGTTGTCGACGTAAAAGTGGTCTTCGTTTGGCCAGGCCACAATGGCGCCGACGACTTCGCCATCGAGCGTGGCGATCGACACGACACCGTCGGCGATCAGTCGCTCGTAATCATCGAGCATCGGCGCCGGCTTCTTGCCGATTCGTGCGACGTACAGCTCGTAGGCCGCGGCAACGCAGCCCCTGATCGCCTCGACGTCCGCGGGAATCGCCGGTCGAATCTGCACCCGATGCTCACTCATCGCTCAGCATCGTGGCACAGCACCTATTGCGACCGCACTCATTCCCGATACAACGCAGACAGCTCGGTTGCGATTCTCGTCATCTCGCCGACGACCGCGGGCGGCGGATCGAGCAATTTGATTCGGTTGCCGTACCCGGCGATCTGCGCGGCAAACGCAGCCGGGCTGTTTTCCTTTATAAGCGCGTTGGTCCACCCATCGTCGTCGACATCACCGATGACCACTCGCTTGGCGAACTGCCATCGGAGCGGGCCAATCGCCAGAGGCGACACCTTCGCCTCGACTCGGACCGCAGCGCGAAACGTCTCGACTTCGCTCACGATGCGCTCCCATTCGGCATCGAGATCGAAGTCGACCGGCCGCTCGACCGCCTCCGATAGCTGGTCGACCGACCGAACTCGATCAACGCGAAAGGTACGAACACCTTTGTCGGTGTTTGCGACCAGGTACCAGACGTTGCGCTTCGTCACGAGGCCGAGCGGATGGACGACCCGAGACGCAGCCTCCTGGCCCGAACGCTGGTAGTCCATGCGTACTTGGTGGCCAGCGACGACGGCATCGGTCAGTTCGGCAACGAACGGCGGGTTCGGGTACCCACTGATCTGACCCCAGCCCGCGGGATCGACCTTGATCGCGTCGGATGCCGCCGTTGCATCGGCTCGGAACGATTCGGGCAACGCCGACGTCAGCTTGCGAACCGCTGACTCAAGAGGTTGCGGCATCGGCGTCGCGGCATCGGAACGTTGCGCCAGGGCGAGAAAGAGCGAGCGGGCTTCGTCGCTGGTGAGACCGGTGAGATCGGTGCGAGCCCCGCCGATCAGCTGCCACCCGCCGCCCCGTCCGTGGGTTGAGTACAGGGGCACGCCGCTCATCGCGAGTGCTTCGAGGTCACGCCGCGCGGTTCGTTCCGAGACTTCAAGCTCTTCGGCCAGCTCGCGTGCGGTGACGCATTCCCGCGTCTGCAAGAACAGCAGCGCAGCAATCAAACGGTCGGCTCGCACAAATTTCAGCCTAGGTTCAAACTGGCCAGAAGGTGGCCAGTTTGACGTGATCTACTACACCCATGCCTGAAAACAACGCCCCAAACACCGCCCGAAGCACCGCCGACGCCACGCCCGAACCACCCGGGCCGGATGACCCTCGGTATGGGTTTGCCGTGGTGACCGATGCGGTTGGCAAGCTCCTCGAAGCAACGCCGGCCGATTCCCTCGGCAATGCAACGCCGTGTCCAGAGTTCACGGTGAAGGAGCTTTCTGAGCACATCGTGCTCGTGATGCGTCGGGTGGCCGCGATCGGCCGCGGCGAACACTGGTCAACGATTCAGCCTGAGGCCCAAGATGCGGGCTGGGCCGAGTCCTACCGCGAGGCCGCCCACCAAGTCATGCAGGCCTGGACCGACGCCGCGAAACTCGAAGCAACCTATGAGGTGCCATGGGGCGAGATTCCGGGCACACCGCTGATGTACACCTACACCGCCGAACTCGCCACCCACGGTTGGGATCTCGCCACGGCGACCGGTCTCGACTTCAGCATCGACGACGACGTGTTGACTGCACCGTTGATCGCAGCAAAGTTCATCCCCGCCGAAGGCCGCGACACTCCGGAAATGCCGTTCAGCGCGGTCGTCGATCCCGGTCTTGACGCTCCCGTCCTCGAACAACTCGCTGGTTGGATGGGCCGCGACGTGCTCGCCACCAGTTGATCGGGTGGGGCTGACCGATGTCGCACATGTACTTCGATACGTTCATAGCGGTAGCCGACGATTGCACCACCGATGTCGCGAAGGTGCCCCAGCCGCGGGGTTCGAAGAAGACCGTGGCCGAGGTCCAGTTCGCCATGCTCGACGGTCAGCCATTTGTCCACACGATGGAAGACGTGCTCTTCCATAGTTGGCTCGATCGGCGCGACGACATCGATGCCACCGAGCTGGCCGACGACGAAGTCCAGGCGATGCGAGACGAGTACTTCTCGACTGGCCGCGCCTGTCTCCGGGCCTCCCCGCTGACGAAGACCCACGGTTGGGGTGTGCTCTTCGACAGCGAGGGGCGGGCGGCCCTCGTCGCGTCCGAATCCGATGACTACCAGCGGCACCTGCACGACCCGGGCCTCACGGTTCTCAACGCGATGCGTTCCAAGCGCGCCTGACAGCTCTGCGGGCCTCACAGCTCTGCGGGCCTGACCGCTCTGCGGGCCTCACAGCTCTGCGGGCCTGACCGCTCTG
>Ga0114956_1000504_pt1 | contig 28639 bp, 27 predicted proteins | sample MaitaG_FD_87304 | JGI IMG/M metagenome (GOLD analysis project Ga0114956, IMG submission 87304) | Marine algal microbial communities from Maine, USA - Maine_Asex2 metaG | ecosystem: Host-associated > Algae > Red algae > Unclassified | place: Maine, USA | collected 2015-01-05
ATGACCCGCTGAGCGAGTCTCCAAGATCTATATCCACCACTTTTCCCTTTGTCGCGTCACAGTTATCTCGCGATCAGCGTCGAAAGTAGTCGACAGCCGCGGCTAGAGGCGATTCCGCACCTGGCCGTCTCGGACTACCAGATCGCGGTGACGGCCTGAGACTTTCGGAAGACGGCGCCGTCTGGAGCGCTGCTGCGAGCCGGGTCGAGGCGGATCGCGGGTAGCTGCTGCACGACCGACCGGAGCGCAGCGATTGTTTCAATTCGGGCCAGATGTATACCGAGGCAGTGGTGCGGGCCCTGGGCGAAGGTTACGTGCGCGGCGACTTCCGAGCGGCTCGGGTCGAATTGTTCGGGGTGGTCGAATACGGCCGGGTCGCGGTTCGCGTCGCGCAACGAGACGACGATGTAATCACCCGCGGCAATCGACTCCCCCGCCAACTGCGTGTCGACGGTTGCATATCGGTCAACCTGCGCGGCAGCTGGTTCAAGCCGCAACGATTCTTCGACAGCCGCCGATGCTCGGTCGGGGTCGGCTACTGCTACGGCAAGCTGATCGGCATCTGACAACAGGTGGTACAGCGCATTCGCTGTCGCCCCCTCAGACGTTTCGATTGCACCGAACATCAACACGGCGGCGTTCGACGCGACCTCGTCGACCGTCAGACCAAGACGGCACGCTTCGGCGAGCACCGAGTCGGCCCCGGATGCGATCGTCACGTCCACAGCATCCCGTAGCGATGCGAAAGCCTCGTGGCCCGCGTCCTGGTCGTCTTCGCCGCGCGTGATGCCTTCGACCGCGGCCACGATGCGTCGGTACCAGCCGAGTACTTCGTCGGCCGAAACATCGACCAGCCCGAGCGAACGCACGATCACCCGAACCGCGAGCGGCGCGGCCAGCGCCGAACGCAGCTCGGCCTCGCGCTGATCAGTCAGCGCCTCGACAAGCAGGTCGGCCTCGCCCTGCACCCAATCGCCCAGCTCGGCCTCGACCCGTCGACGCCGGTACGGCTCGCCGAACGGGTCACGGTGTCGCTGGTGCTCCTCGCCGTCGAGCGACAACATGCTCGGCCCAATGACTTGCGCGGTTGAGAACCGCGGATCGTCGACGGTAAACGCCGCCGCATCACGCATCACCTCGACGGCGAGATCGCGCCCGGTGACAACCCAGGCCCCTCGATCCTCGTCGCGATACAACGGCCGCTTGAATAGCGGCGGTGACGACGACGATGGTGACGACGACGATGGTGACGAGGACGACACTGTCAGGTCGTTGACCAGATGATCCGATTCACCTCGTTCTCGAGGAACTCTTGGCGACCGGAGACCGGCTGTGGGTCGAGGCCACTGCTCACGGCCCGATCGCCGAGCGTCGCCAGGTCGATGCCGCCATCGAGAATCTCTCGGCCCGCGTCTCCCTGCCAGCCGGCATAACGAGCGTCGCGGGCCGAGGTCAACGCGCCGTCGGTGATCATCGCTTCAGCGACCAGCAGCGCCTGGGCCAACGTGTCGATGCCGCCGATATGGCCGTGGAACAGATCGTCACGGGCCATGCTCTGGCGGCGCAACTTCGTGTCGAACAGGAAACCCCCGGTTGTGAAACCGCCGCCGAGGAGGATCTCGTGCAGCGCGAGCGAGAGCTCTTCGACCGAGTTCGGGAACTGGTCGGTGTCCCACCCGTTCTGCGGGTCGCCGCGGTTTGCATCGATGCTGCCGAAGATGCCGTTCTCCATCGCGTACGAAACCTCGTGATGGAACGAGTGCCCGGCCAACGTCGCGTGATTCACTTCGATGTTCACCCGGTACTCGCCCGCAAGGTCGTAGCGATCGAGGAAACCATGCACGGTCGCACAGTCGTAGTCGTATTGGTGCTTCGTTGGTTCCTGCGGCTTTGGTTCGAGCAGCAACGTGCCGCTGAACCCGATCGAGTGTTTGTACTCGGCCACCATCGTGAGGAAGCGCGCGAGCTGGTCGGCTTCCTGACGCATGCGGGTGTTCAGCAGCGTCTCGTACCCCTCGCGCCCACCCCACAACACGTAGTTGTGGCCGCCCAAGCGATGGGTGGCATCGAGCATGTGGCGCACTTGTGCTGCGGCATGGGCGAAGACATCGGGGTCGGGGTTCGTTGCCGCGCCCGCCGCGTACCGAGGATGCGAGAACAGGTTGGCCGTTCCCCAAAGAAGTTGCACGCCGGTCTCGGCCATTTTCGTCGCCGCTCGGTCGACCATCACATCGAGGTTGGCTCTCGACTCGGCCAGGTTCGCTCCCTCGGGGGCCATGTCGACGTCGTGGAAGCTGAAGAACTTTGTGCCGAGCTTCTGGAAGAACTCGAACGCTGCGTCCTGCTTGGCGCGGGCTGCATCCATCGGGTCGCCGACCCCGTCGAGCCATGGTCGATCGAACGTGCCGACACCGAACACGTCGCTGCCCGGCCAATTGAAGCTATGCCAATAACACACGGCGATACGGAGCTGGTCTTCCATGCGTTTACCGGCAACGATTCGCTCGGGGTCGTACACCCGATATCCGAAACCGTCGGCCGGCTCCTGGCCCGCGAACGGCACCGGGCCCGTTATCGCATCAAAGAACTCCGTCATCTGTACGCCTTCCATCGTCGCCTCGTTGATGATGTCGAGAAGATACCGCGCCAGCTGCGTCTGCGGTACGGTCGAATCCATGACCGGCAAGCTTCTTGTAATCACCGGCCCGCCTGGAGCGGGCAAGACCACGATCTCTTCGATCATTGCCAGCCAGGCCGATCCGAGTGCCCATGTCGAGGGTGACGCGTTCTACACCTTCCTACGCAACGGCTACATCCCGCCGTGGACCCCTGAGTCGAACGATCAGAACCACATGGTCGTTCGAGCCACGACGCTCGCCGCCGCCACGTTCGCGGCGTCGGATCGTCTCACGGTGCTCGACGGCGTCTTTGGTCCGTGGTTCATCGAACTCGTGAAGGAAACCGCAGCCAGCGCGGGCGTGAGCGACATTCACTACGGCATTCTTATGGCCGACCTCGACACTTGCCTCGGCCGGTTCGAGGGCCGCCACGGCGACGATGCACCGCTCGACATGGTGCGCAAGATGCATGGCGAGTTCAGTGACCTCGGCAACTACGCCGGCCACGTCGTGCAGTCTGGCGAAACGGCCGAGTTAACGGCGCTCGAGTTGGCCCAGAGGTTCGCGGCCGGCGAACTCGCGTTGTAAGCAGCCAAACCGATGGCTCAATCGTCGCCAGCGCCTGCGCCACGTTTCACTCCCGATCTGTTTCGCTTCCTCGGCGACTTGGCCGACAACAACGAACGCGAGTGGTTCAAGGCCAACAAGCAGCGCTACGACGATGCGGTTAAGGAACCGGCCCTCGAGTTCATCGAGGCCTTTGGCCCCCGGCTCGAACAGATCAGTCCGCACTTTGAAGCGAACGCTCGTGCGGTTGGTGGTTCGTTGTTCCGCATCCATCGCGATACGCGGTTCAGTAAAGACAAGACGCCCTACAAGCTCAACACCGGGGTGCACTTTCGTCACGAGCGAGCGAAGGACGCGCACGCTCCGGGGTTCTATCTGCACCTCCAGCCGCGGTCGTGTTTCTTGGGCGTCGGTTTGTGGATGCCCGAGCCGAAGGTGGCCCATCAGATTCGCGCCCACATCGGCGAACATCGCGACGAGTGGACGGCAATCACTCGGAAGAAGGCGTTCACCACTCGGTTTGAGCTGAGCGGCGAGTCGCTCGTGCGGCCGCCGAAGGGGTTCGATAAAGACGATCCGCTGCTCGAAGATCTCAAGCGCAAGAGTTTCATCGCGCTTGCACCGCTGAAACAGGGCGATATCACCAAGAAGAATTTCATCGACACCTTCGAAGCCGACTGCCGGGCTGGGGCCGCGTTCGTGCGCTTCCTGTGCGCCGCGGTCGACATAAATTTCTGAGAGCCATGATCACAACTCCTGAAGACATCACCGTCGAGTGGCTGAACACCTGCCTCAGCGAGGCGGGCCACGGCGACACGCCGATCACGTCGTTCGCGGCCAAGCCAATCGGCACCGGCCAGCTCGGCGAATGTGTTCGGCTGACCCTCGCCGGTAACACGATCACGAACGGCGGCACCGCGCCGGCGACCCTTGTCGCCAAACTGCCGTCGACAAACCCAACCAGTCGAGCAACCGGCGTCGCACTCCGCAGCTATATCAAGGAAGTGCGCTTTTACCAAGAGCTGCAACACCGGCTCTCGATTCGGACCCCGATCTGCTACTTCGCCGATATCGATGGCGAGGGTCCCGATTTCGTTTTGCTACTTGAGGACCTGGCGCCCGCGGTGCAGGGTGACCAGCTCGGTGGCTGTTCAGTGGTCGAAGCCGATGCCGCAGTGCAACAGCTCGTCGGCCTGCACGCCCCCACCTGGAACGACGCATCGTTGCGCGATGTCGAATGGCTGGGGGTTCCCGACCCTGACTCGATCGAGCTCGTTCGTGGGTTGTACCAAGGCCAACTCGCGGCGTTCCTCGATCGGTTCGGCAGCGGGCTCACCACCGACCAAGCCGGCGTGATCTCCGCGCTCGGTGCCGCTGCGGACGCACCACCGTTCTCGCTGTTGCCAGAGAACTATTCGGCCGTTCACACCGACTACCGGCTCGACAACGTACTGATCGATTCGACCCCGGCAACGCCAACGGTTGCCGCCGTCGACTGGCAGGGCGTTCGGGTCGGCCAACCGCTCTCCGACGTCGCGTACTTTCTCGGCGCTGGCCTCCTAGCCGAAGAACGACGAGGTGCCGAGCGAGCGATCGTCGACGCCTACCACCAACGCCTGACCGAAGCCGGGGTGGCCGGGTACGACGCGGCCACCTGTTGGGACGACTACCGCCGCGGCACGTTCTCGGGGCTGATCGTCACCGTGATCGCCGCGCTGCTGGTCGAACAGACCGAACGGGGCGACGCGATGTTTGCGGCGATGGCCGAACGTCATAGCCAGCACGTTCTGGATCTCGACGCACTCGAGTTTCTCTCGTAAAACGAACAACACGCAGGTCAGCAAAGCCAACCTGCGTGCGGCGTCCGTCGACCCAAGCCTTACTTGCCCATGAGGCCCTTGGCGATACCGCCGAGGCCACCGCCGCCTTCGTCATCGCCCCCGCCGAGCAGACCCTTCGCCATGTCGCCGATGCCGCCACCACCGCCTTCGTCGCCGCCACCACCGAGCATGTCACCGAGACCGCCGGTCACGCCATCCATCATGCCTCCAGCGTCGATACCCAACGCCTTCTTGACCTGGCCCGCGATCGGACCAGGAAGCACGCCGTCGAGGCGTTCAACGATTGCGGCGACTGCGAGCTTCGCCTTCATCTCCGGAATGCCAGCCTTGTCCGCGACTGTTCCAATGATGTCTTCCATGTCGTTCTCTTTTCTTTCAGCGGAAACTCTGTCTACCGGATTGGAGATCAGAAGCGGGGATTCCGTGAGCCACCATGTCTGAACACCAGCCGCCGCTGATGGATTCCTCGCTCGCTCGGAGCGACCGCTACTCGCCGGCTGGGAAGACCTCGGCAAGGAAAGAGGCAATCGCCTCGGCAACTGCCGCGCCAGCCTTGCGATGCACGGCATGGCCCGTGTCAGGCACGACGATCGAGGTGCGAACGTCGAGGTGTTTCTCGAAGATCGCCGCCGACGCTGCAAACCGTTTGTCATACTCGCCGACGATCACCAAGGTCGGACAGGCGATGTCGCCAAGATGGTCGATGACCCATGCGTCGACGTGTTTCGAAATGTCCTCGCTGCCCTCGGGTACCTCGGCCTTGGCTGCGGCCTTGTCGACCGCCTCGTTCCATTGCTCGCGGGCTTCGTCTTTACGGAAGCCGGGACCAGCCGCGATGAGCACGAGCGCAGCAACCTCGTCGGGATGATTCAGCGCGTGAGCGAGCGCAAGGTACCCGCCGAGCGAGTGACCGGCGAGCACTACGGGCGTGCCAGCTTGCGCGACGACGCGTTCGAGGTCGCCGAGCGCATCGGCGCGGGTGTAGTTGCCGGGCGGCGGGGCCGCAGACCGGCCGTGACCGCGCAGATCCCAGGTAAGGCTGCGTACGGTTGGCGCCAGTGCGGCGACGACGTCGTCCCAGGCATCACCGGTGTCGAGCCAGCCATGGGTGAACACGACCGGCGGCGCACCACTCGGGCTCCCTTGCTCAGAGCTTCCATGTTCAGAGATGTGAAGCTGAACCGCTTCGCTCATTTGCCGGCTCCGGTTGGAATCTCGCTCCACGGAATGCCCTTGTCGACCCGAACGTCGCCGGGTAGGCCAAGTACCCGCTCGCCAAGAATGTTGCGCATGATGTCGGACGTACCGCCCTCGATCGTGTTGGCCTGCGATCGCAAGAACGCTTTCGATACCGAGTAGTCGCCGCCGCCCTCGATGCGTTCGAGCGGGTAGCCGGGTTCGTGCAGTAGGCCGTCGGAGCCTTGGAGGTCCATTGCCGCATTCCAAATCTTCTGATTCAACTCGGCCGATGCCAACTTGCCGACCGAACCTTCGGGCCCGGGGTTACCAACCGTCGAGTTGGCCCGCGCTCGCAGCGTTGTGAGGCGCATGACTTCGCTCTCGATCCACAGCTGACTGACCCGTTGCCGCATGATGCGCCGCTGCGGCTCGGGCAGTTCCGGACCGCGCTTGGCCCACAGGTCGGTCAGAGCAGCGATCGTGCCGCTTCCACGTGGGGCGGTGCTGCCGCCGAGCGCGACCCGCTCGTTCATCAGCGTCGTCGTTGCGACCCGCCAGCCATCGCCGACATCGCCCAACAAATTCGCGTGCGGCACCCGCACGTCGGTGAAGAAGATCTCGTTGAACTCGGCATCGCCGGTGATTTGGTACAGCGGTCGGATCTCGACACCGGGGCTCGCCATGTCGAGAACGAAGTACGAGAGCCCCTTGTGCTTGGGCGCCTCGGGATCGGTCCGAACCAGCAACATGCCAAAGCTTGAGTTGTGAGCCAGGCTCGTCCAGACCTTCTGACCGTTCACGATCCACTCGTCGCCGTCGCGCACGGCGCGGCTGGCAAGGCCGGCGACGTCGGAGCCATAGCCGGGCTCGCTGAACATCTGGCACCAGATGTCTTCGCCGGTGAAGATGCGCTTGAGGTACCGGCTGTGCATGTCGTCATCGCCGTAGGTCAGCACCGTCGGCAAACCCATGCCGATACCGATCGGATTGATCAGCATTGAGTGCCAGCGAACACCGGCGGTGCGAAGCTCATCTTCGACCGCTCCTTGCAGCTTGGGCGAGACACCCAGGCCACCCTTGCCTTCGGGGTTCTGCACGATCGCGAGACCGGCGTCCCATTGTGCACTTCGAAAGTCGATCTGACTCGCATCAGCTCCGACCTCGGCGACAAGCGCCTTCGTCCGCTGGCGAATCTCTTCGTCGGTGACCGCTGTCATCGTTCTCTCACAATCAATCAGTCCGGGTGCCGCCGGGCTCGGGCGACGCGGTCGACCCTAGTACCGCTCCCACAACCATCCCGCACCCGCCGTCGCCTAACCCGCCGTCGCCTAACCGACGAGTCGCGGCCCGAGATGCGGTCAGACGGCTTCGCCGTTGGGAGCGAAGACGTGAACCGGTCAGACGGCTTCGCCGTTGGGAGCGAAGACGTGAACCGGTCAGACGGCTTCGCCGTTGGGAGCGAAGACGTGAACCGGTCCGTCGAGAGCGATCTTGAGGTTGTCGCCTCGTTCGAACTCGGTGTCGCCGGCCTCGTGTACGACCAGTGTTTCGTCTCGGCCCTCGTGCTGAACCTTCACGTGGAGGAAAGACTCAGACCCGAGGGCCTCGACGACAATGACCTCGCCGGCGATGCCGTTATCGTCCGCGCTGAACTTGAGATGTTCTGGGCGAATACCGACGCCGAACGTGGTGCCGTCGACCGCCTTCGCCGCAGACGCCATCTCGGCGGTCAGTTCGATCGTCGTCCCGGCGAGCCGGAACTGCCCTTCGCTACGGTCGACATCGAGCAGGTTCATGGCTGGTGACCCAATGAAGCCGGCAACAAAGCGATTCTTCGGGCGGCGGTAAAGCTCGCGCGGCGACGCCACCTGCTGCAAGATGCCGTCCTTGAGCACGGCGACGCGGTGTCCCATGGTCATGGCTTCGACCTGATCGTGGGTGACGTACACCATCGTGGTGCCCAGACGCGCCTGCAGATCGGCTAACTCGGTGCGGGTCTGCACCCGTAGTTTGGCGTCGAGGTTCGACAACGGTTCGTCCATCAGGAACACCTGGGGACTACGCACAATGGCACGGCCCATGGCGACGCGCTGTCGCTGTCCGCCGGACAGGTTCTTGGGCTTGCGGTCGAGATACGGCTCGAGGTCGAGAATACGTGCGGCCTCTTTGACGCGCTCTGCCCGCTCTGGCTTCGGCACCTTGGCCTGCTTCAGTGCGAAGCCCATGTTCTCGGCCACGGTCATGCTGGGGTACAGGGCGTAGTTCTGGAACACCATGGCGATGTCGCGATCCTGCGGCGGCTTGAGCGTGACATCGACGTCGTTGATGTGGACGCTGCCCTCGTTCACGTGCTCGAGCCCAGCGAGCATACGCAACGCGGTCGATTTGCCCGAGCCAGATGGACCGACCAAGACGAGCAGTTCGCCATCGCTGATGTCGAGGTCGAGCGCATTGACCGCGGGGATTTCGGTGCCAGGGTAGATTCGGCTCGCTGCTTCGTAACGCACTTCAGCCATGACGCTGCTCCAGTTCTTCAGGTGAACTTTCAGGGTTGAGGAATCCGGCGATCATTTGATTGCGCCCATGGCCAGACCGCGAATCATTCGCTTCTGAGCAATCCAACCGGCAATCACGACGGGGAAGGTCGCCAGAACCGATGCAGCGCTGAGCTGGGCAAGGAATTGTCCTTGGAACTTTTGCTGGGAGTTGACCCAGACCGGGATGGTTGACGCACCGGTCGGATTCAACTGCACCGCGAGGAAGAACTCGTTCCACGCAAAAATAACGCAGAGCAACGCTGTTGCTGCCAAGCCAGGTGCAACGATCGGCAGGATGACTTGACGGATCTGGCCCATCAAGCTGCAGCCATCGATCTGTGCGGCCTCGATGAGTTCCTTTGGCACTTCGGCGAAGAACGATCGCAACATCCAGACCGCGAGCGGCAGGTTCATGCCCGTGTACAGGACGATGAGGACAGTCCGCGTGCCCAGCAGATCAAGATCGCGAGCGATGATCCAAATCGGCATGATCGCACCCACGATGGGCAGGAACTTCGTGGAGATGAAGAAGAACAGCACGTCGCGCCACATCCGCATGGGGCGGATGGCCAGGGCATAGGCGGCGGGAACGGCGAGCAGCATGACAAACAACGTCGAGATCACCACGGTCCAGAACGAGTTGGCGAACGCTTCGCCGAAACTGAGGAGGTTGGTTGCTTCGGTGACATCGGTGAAGCGATCAAGTGTGGGATCGAAGATCAGCACCGGACTGGCGTTGGCGACCGACTCTTCCTTGAAACCATTCAGCGTCAGCCAGAACAGCGGGAAGAAGAACACCAGGCCGATGATCCATGTCAAAAACGCGAGGATATGCGCGACGACGCGGTTCTGGCCGAGGATGGGTTCGGCTTTCGGGGCCCGGGTAAACAGCGCCATCAGGAATCATCCTCCAGCAGGTTTGACAACACTCGCAAACCAATGTTGGCAATGATGATCGATGCGATGACCACGATGACCGAGTACGACGAGGCCAGACCGAATCGGTTGCCACCGCCAATCGACCGCCCCGCGATGTAGAAGGGCAGGTTCCTTGCACCGGGTTGACCGCCGACGATGGCTTCGATGTGGTCGTACACCTGGATGAGGTAGATGGCGCCCAGTAGCGTGCCGAGTTCGAGGAATGGGCGCAGCTGCGGGAAGGTGATCTGGCGGAAGATACCGAACGTCGTTGCGCCGTCGACCCGAGCAGCTTCGAGGACTGACCGGTCCTGGCCCTGCAGGCCGGCAAGCACGATCAGCATCATGAAGGGGCTCCACTGCCAAACCAGCACCGTGACAACCGATGCGAGCGGGTACTTCGTGGCAAATTCGATGGAATCAACGCCAAACTGGTTGAGGACCCAGTTGATCACTCCAAACGAGGAGTTGAACATCTGTGTCTTCCACATCAGGCCCGCAACGACCGGCATCACGAGGAACGGGGTGATGAGCAAGGTGCGAACGAAGCCCTGACCGAAGAACTTGCGGTCGAGGAGAATGGCGAGTCCGGTGCCAACAATCAGCGACAGCAAGACCGCCATCACGGTCATCTGAACACTTACCCACGCGGCCTCTCGAAAGAACTTTTCGGATTCGCTGGCCAGGGAGGTGTAGTTGTCGATACCAATAAACTGACGCGGCTCAATCTTGTCAATCCGCCAGTCGGTCAAGCTGTAGAACAGCGTGAACAGGAACGGGATCTGCGTCACGACGATGGTGAAGATCAGGGCGGGGAGGATGGGAAGCCGCCGTTTCCACCCCTCGCGGCGTTCCAGCCGTTTGACTTCGTCGGAGCGGTCAACTTTCCCTCCGCGTTCGACAACCGCGTTCGACATGACTCTCTCGCTCCCCCTCTTACGACGATATTGCTGGCGATCAGAAACAGAACCGGCCGAGCGTACGAGACGCCCGGCCGGCCTGCACTTCAGTCACTGCACTTCGTTACTCAGTGTTCAGTAACGCTGATGAGTGATCAGCTGCTCACTTCAGATGCGATGATGTGGCAGTCGGCCAACGCATCTTCGACGCTCATCGAACCAGCGATGGCGGCCGAGAACAGCTGGGTGCACTGGGTACCGACGTCCTGGAATTCAGGAACACCGACGTACTGCACGCCGGGGAGACCGGGCCGCGGCGTGGTGCCGGGGTTGTCGATCGGTGCGGCGAGCATGGCATCAAGGGTGCGCTGAGCAAATGCGTCAGCCGCCTCGAGGTACTCGGGGCGCTCGTAGAGCGATGTACGGGTGCCCGGGGGAACTGCACGCCATCCGTCTTCTTCCGCGATGATCTCGTGGTAGTCAGCGTTGGTTGCCCAGTCGACGAACTTCCATGAGGCGTCCAGATCGCTGGTGCTCACGGGGATGGCGAGGGTCCAGGCCCAGAGCCAACCAGACGCGTCGGTTTCCTTGGTGGGAGCCAAAGCGAAGGCGGTGTTTTCAACAACATCTTCGGGGAAGAGGCTGGCGGCAACGGTGGCGTCGTACCACATGGCAACCTTGCCCTCTTCGTAGAGCGTCTTGCACTCATTGAAGCTGGAGTTGGCAGCGTCGTCTTCGCCGGCATCGTTGAGAAGGTCGACGTAGAAGTTCAGCGCTTCGGCGAACTCCGGCTGGTCAACCTGTGATTCACCGATGGAGCCGTCTTCGTTTGCCAGCCACCAGGTGCCACCGAAGGTGTTGAGCACGGTGGTGAAGGCTGCGCCGAGGTCACCCCAGCCGGGCTTACCGCGAAGGCAAATGCCGGCCATTTCATCGGAGTCAACTTCGCGAGCGATTGCGGCAACTTCGTCCCAGGTGGGAGCTTCCGGCATGTTGTCGATGATGTCCGAGCGGTACATGATAAATGACGACTCTGCGTAGAACGGCGAAGAGAAGAGCTGACCGTCGACCGAGAGACCATTGCGCACTGCGGGGATGAGATCGTCGATGTCGTAGGTGGTCGATGCAGCCGCGAGGCCGTTGAGCGGAACAAGCCACCCGTTGGCACCGAACTGTGGCGTCTCGTACATGCCGATCTGCACAACGTCGAACTGCTCACCACTGGCGCCGACGTCACGCGTGGTGACCTCACGCAGCGTCTGCTCGTCGAGCACGGTCAGGTTGACTTCAATGCCGGTCTCTGGCGTGAAGTACTCCGCCGCAAGTTCGCCCATGCGGGTGATGTTGTCGTTACCGACGAGAGCGACGTTGATCGAGCGCGCCGGTGCATCGCCTGAATCGGCCGCTGCAGCTTCGGCAGCAGCAGCTCGTTCCTCAGCTTCGGCGGCAGCCGTCTCCGCTGCAGCGAGCTTTTCTTCTGCGGCCGCAAGAGCTTCATCGTCGCCACCGGCGTCAGCCGCAGCAGCTTGTGCTGCTTCGAGTTCGGATTTCAGTTCAGCGGCCTCTGCCTGGGCCGCCTCGGCGGCGGCATTTGCCTGATCGACAGCTGCGGTGTCTACCGCAGTTGTGCCACCAGAGCTACCGCACGCGGCGGCGAACAGTGCGAGTGCGATAAGCACACTCGTCATCATCTTCCAGGGTTTTTGGCCCCGACGGTCTTGGTTCATTGAGTTTCCCCTCATTACTGCTGGAATGATCCCGTGACGTAAGCCACATATCTCACGTTTGTATAGTTGGTTTTGTGTAGGTACGCAACCCGATTTTAGCTTCCCGGCCATGTGCTACCCCTACCTACCACGATGATTGCACCTTTGATCGTGTTGGTATACGGTCCCGCCGTGCCCGACCTGAGCGGAGCGTTAGCCTGATGCCGACCGTGACTTCACTTTCGAACAACGTGCTCAATGATCTTGATCAAGCGATCATTGTCCCGCACTATGACCGGTCGGCGTTGCGACCATCGATCGTGCATATTGGTGTTGGTGGCTTTCATCGCGCCCATCTCGCGACCTATGTCGACGAGCTATGCCGAGCGGGAAACACCAGCTGGGCGATCGTCGGTGCCGGCACCCAGCCATCGGACAAAGCAGTGGCGGACGCGCTCGATTCCCAGGATCGGCTCTACACGCTGATGGTCCGCGACGATGAACGCACCGACCTTCACGTCGTCGGCTCGATAGTCGACTACGTCCGGGCCTTTGACCAGCCCCAGCTCCTCGTCGACCGCATCGCCGACGCGACGACGCAGATCGTCTCGCTAACGGTCACCGAAGGCGGCTACCCCGTCGATGATCAGGATGGCGCCTACCTCGCGACTTCAAAAAATGCTGGTCCAACATCGGCCTTCGGAATCCTGGCCCAGGGACTCGAGGAGCGTCGCCTCAACAGCCGCGCACCGATCACTATCTTGAGCTGCGACAACATCATGTCGAATGGTGACGTCACCCAGGCTGCCATAAACGGCGAGGCCGCTCGGTTCGGAGAGGAATTGTTGTCGTGGATCGAAACGTCGGTTGCGTTTCCGAACAGCATGGTCGACCGCATCACGCCGGCGACAACCCCCGCCCACATTGCGTGGCTCCGTGAGCATCATCAACTCGATGACAAGTGGCCGGTGGTGACCGAGCCGTTCCGTCAATGGGTGATCGAAGACCGATTCGCCGGCAAACGGCCCCCTCTGGAAGAGCTCGACATCCTCGTCACCGATGATGTCGAGCCCTATGAAATCATGAAGCTCCGGCTGCTGAACGCCGGTCACTCGTGTCTGGCCTACCCGGCAGCCCTGTTCGGGATCGAACACGTGCACGCCGCGTTGGAAGATGCCGACATCGACCGCTTCGTGCGCGAGTTGTTGGCCGAAGAAGCGGTTCCCGCGTTACCCGACGTCCCCGGCATCGACATCGATGCGTATGTCGCCTCTCTCACCACTCGGTTCGCTAACCCCGCGATTGCTGATCAGATTGCCCGGCTCTGCCAGGATGGTTCGTCGAAGTTTCCGAAGTTCCTGCTGCCAACCATCGAGGCGCAGCTCGCCATGGACGGCCCGATCGATCGATCCACGTTGGCTTTGGCCTCGTGGTGCGAATACCTAGCCCAGGACGGCATTGAGGGTTCCGCCATCACCGCCGCTCCCGATCCCCGCATGACGGCTGCTGCATCGTTTGCTGCGGCTTCGCTGAGGAACCCGTCGGCGTTTCTCGAGTTCGATGACGTCTTCCCGGCATCGCTCGCCACCAGCGACCGGTTCGTGCAGTCCTTTACGACGTCGCTGGGGTCAATCCGGGCGGTCGGACTACGAGCGACACTGATCGAGATAGCCAACCGATGACCGACGCGGTCTCGATCGATGGACACGATGCCGAAGAGCACCGAGGCGACACGACGGCGGACAAGCTTTTTCAGAGTGAGCGGCAGAGTCTGATCGCTCAGCTCACGCAGTCCGAAGGCCGCGTTGACGTCGCTGGGCTTGCCGAACGATTCGACGTAACACCCGAAACCATTCGGCGCGACCTCTCCGATCTTCAGACCCGTCGGGTCCTGCGTCGGGTGCACGGGGGTGCCGTTGCGTGGGATACCGGCTTCGAGCCGCTGGTTTCGGTACGTGTCGAGCGCTACGGCGATGAGAAGCGCAGGATTGCCACCCGGGCGGTCGAAGAATTGCCCGACGATGGCGCTGTCCTGATCGATTCGGGGAGCACGCTCACTCGCTTCAGTGAAGCCATACAGCCACCACAAGATCTGCGGTTTGCCACCAACTCCCTCGTGATTGCGCAGGTGCTCGCGGCATGCTCGCCGGCCGAGGTTGTGGTGATCGGCGGCACGTTGCAGACGAACACCTTGGCCATCGTCGACGCCGAGGCAGTTGCGATGGTCGAGCGTATGAACGTCGACACCTTGTTCATCAGCAGCGATAGCGCCTCGCCGGAAACCGGCCTCACCACGCCCTATCGCCAAGAAGCGGCCTTGAAGCAGGCCATGATTCGCAGCGCTCGTCGAGTCGTGGCGCTGATCGATTACTCCAAGTTCGGACTCGATCACTTCGCCCGATTTGCCCGCTGGTCAGACATCGACATGCTGATCACCAACACCGAACTTTCTCCCGCGACCGTCGAGCAGATTCGCGTAATGGATACGGAAGTTGTCACGACCTGACGGCCATCGCCATACCGTCGGACCGCAATGACCCGCTGACCACGCGCTGACATCTACGGTCGCGGCATGCCCCCCGTGCGCCTGACCGCCAAGCTCGCTTCCGAATTCGTCGGCACCGCCTTCCTGCTCGCGGGGGTGGTCGGCTCCGGCATCATGGCCGAAACCCTGACCGACGACGTCGGCCTCCAACTGTTCCAGAACGCGGTCGCGACCGGCGGAGTTCTCATCGCACTGATCCTGACGTTCGGGGCGGTGTCGGGAGCCCATTTCAACCCCGTCGTGACGTTGGCCGAACGGGCGCTCGGCGGCATCGATACGCCAACGGCGCTCAGCTATATCGGTGCGCAGATTGCCGGCGCCATCACTGGCACGCTCGCCGCCAACGTCATGTTCGACCTCGCGGTCATCGAGTGGTCGACAAAGGACCGATCGGCGGGTCATCTCGTCTTCGCCGAGGTCATCGCGACGCTCGGTCTGCTGCTCGTGATCTTCGGCATCGTGCGGTCGGGTCGCCCCGAGGGGGTGGCCTATGCCGTCGGCGCGTACATCACAGGGGCTTACTACTTCACCTCGTCGACGAGCTTCGCGAACCCCGCCGTGACGATCGCTCGCACGTTCTCCGACACGTTCGCCGGTATCGAGCCAAGTTCAGCGCCCGCCTTCATCGGCGCGCAGTTCGTCGGCCTCGTCGTCGCAATCGCGTTGATCAGCGTGATTTTCCCGGGTGCCGGTGCCGGAGCCGCTACTGCCGAAGGGTGAGCGTCGCGAAGCACATTTCGTCGTCGGTGCCGTCGGCCCAAAGAATGTACGCCGGCTCTAGATCGGGTCGCGACGAGCGCTATACGCATACATCCCGTCGGCGCCCGTCGATGTGCTGATGCATCGGTTGTCGGCGGTGCAGAAGCTCACCTGGGCCGAGACAAGCGCGGCGCTGGTGCCGGCATCGGTGACCGTGCCATCGAGCACTCAGGAGGGTCGATCAAGCCATGCCGCGAGCAACTCCTGCTCGCGTTCTTGGCTCAGCAACGGCGACAGCACGGCCCCCGCCGTTTTCTCGGGTACCGCCTCGCCCGCAGCGAGCCACTCGGCGGTGGCCCGCACCGTCTCGGCAAACGGTCGAAGCTGCAGGCCGTGCTCGATCGCGGCGCATACGTCGCGCTGCATGAAGCCAGCATGGGTCGGACGCGACAGCGGTGGCAGCCAGAGCGGCAGGTCATTCCACGGGGCGACACCTTCGTCGATCAGGAAATCTTCGTCGACCCAGCGAAGGTCGGGAGTGACACCGAGTGCTGCGGCGATCTCGGCGAGCATCGAGCCCATCGTCATTTCCCCCGGGACACCACTCGCGTTGTACGTGCCGGTGATGGTCTCGGCCGCGGCGAACAGTATCCAATCGGCGAGGTCCCGGACGTCGATGATTTGCATCGGTTGCTCCTTGGGCCGCGGTGCCAAGACTTGACTGCCGCTTTGCAACCGCTCGACCCAATACGAGAAGCGGCCCGTGTTGTCATGCGGCCCAACGATCAGGCCTGCTCGCACGTTGTGAACTCGGCCCGCCAACATCTCGGCCAACGCTTGTTCGCATTGCGCTTTGAACCCGCCGTATGCATCAGGCGAGGCAGTCGACTCATCGGTCTCGGCGTCGAGCATGATCGTTCCGGCCGTTTCGTCGGCGCCACGCTCGCTGTGGTCGTCGTACACCGACGACGACGAGACGAAGGTGTAGTGCGCGACCTGGCCATCGAGTGCGTCGACCACCGAGCGCACTTGCCGCGGGAAGTAGGCCGAGGTGTCGACGACGGCATCGAACTTTCGACCACCAAGCACCGCCCGCAGCTGCGCGTCGTCATCGCGGTCGGCATGTAGGTGTTCGACGCCGGCGACTCCTGCGAACAAGTTGGGATTGGTGTGGCCGCGGTTACACAGCGTGATGGAGTGTCCAGCGTCGATGGCCTGCGCGGCAATCGCGCGTCCGAGGAACAGCGTGCCGCCGATAATGAGAAGGTTCATGGCCTTGTTTCTATCACCGCTATATCGCTGTTGATATCTCGTCTTTGATATCACCGGTTTGAGATATGTGCGGATCAGATAGTCTCGCGCTATGAGCGATCCGGAAGCCGCACGATCAGCGTTTCCCGGCTTTGCCGACATGGGCGATGCCACCGCCGACCCCGCCGCCATCGTGCAGCGACTGACCGAGCGGCGAGTCGCCCTCGGCCTCAGCCAGACCGAAGTTGCCGCCCGCATGGGGACCTCGCAGTCGGCGGTCGCCCGGCTCGAGACCGGGATCACCGACGCGCGCATCTCGACCTTGCAGCGGTACGCAAGCGCGCTGCAATCCCAACTTGGCTTCGCGATGCGCAGCGACAGCTAGTGCCGGTGGAACTCGACCCGCTACGTCACGCGACGAATCGCCCGGGAGCCATCGGCCGCCGCATCATCGTCGGCAACCCGCTCGACCACGACGCCGCAACGGTGCTGTGTGCGGAGCTCATGACGCTCGACGGTCAGTCCGCCGACCCCGTCGATCTCCTGATCAGCGGTGGCGGAGGCCCAATCGATTCCCTCTTCCCGATCATCGACACGATCAACACGATGCGAGCCGCCGTGAACACCCGAGCAACCGGTCTTGCCTCGGGCACCGCCGGGTGTCTCGTCGCACTCGGATCGGGCCACCGGGCGATGGCCGCGCCCGGGTTGCTGTCGGTGCGACTGCAACCCGGGCGGACCGAACCAGAACAACGGTCGAGCGACCTCGATCGCCTCGCGGCCACCGACCGACAGCGACGCCAGAGCCTGGCCCAGATGCTTGCGGCGCGATGCGGGGTGTCGATCGAGACAATGACGACCGAGCTTGAAAATGGCGAGCTCTACTCGCCCACCGATGCCATTAGTCGACGACTGGTCGACCCGCCGCGATCTTGAGTCGCAGGTCCGGCGTAAACATGCGGCGCATGCCAACGGCGATCGTCACGACGACGGAAATCGAAACGGCGCCAAGCACCAGATACATCACGATCAGCTGCACGAGAACCGCATCGACCGGGTCGGTTCCTGCGAGCAGCAAGCCCGTCATCGCTCCAGGCAAGGCGATCAGCCCGACGACGTTGGTCCGTTCGATCTGCGGAATCAGCGCCGTGCGCGCGATCTCGCCGCCAGCGAAACGGGTCACGCCCAGCACGTCAAACCCGAGCGCCAACAGACTCTCGATCTGACCCCGACCCTCGCGCAGCGCGTCGACAAGTTGTTTGCCGCTCAACACGATGCCCGGCAACGTGTTGCCGATCGTGATGCCGGCGACAACGACGACATTGATCGGCGTGTAATCGAGTACACCGAAGCCGAAGATCACGAGCAGGCACACCGCGGTCGCCCCGACGACCGAGGCGACCGAGACCAGCCCGCCTCCGGGAATCTCGGGCGCCCGTCGCCGAGCGATGAACGATGTGATCGCGACCATGACGGCGACCCAAACCCACACCCACCACTGCGCGTTGCGGGCCGTCACGACCGCCGTCAGCAACAGCCCGACCACGAGTAGCTGCACCCCGGCCCGAAGTGCCGCGACAACGATGCGACGGGTCACCCCTAGCTGGAGCCACCAGCCCACAACGGCCGCGACCGCAACAAGCGACAGCGACGCCGCCACTTCCCAAACACCGATCGACTCCGTCATGCCTGCATTGTCGCCCACACCTATGACGCCGCGTCGTCCAACCGTGCCGGTACCGTTTCCTGTTGCTTTGTTACTCCGTCACTCCGACCAACCAACCGTGACTTCGCACTCGGCACGAATCCTCGCTCTGTTCGCCACCCTGCTCGCCCCAATGTTGGGCGCCGTTCTCATGGGTTGCGGGTCATCGGACCCGCCGGCCTCCGATCGTGAGGCCGCCGTCGTCGCTTCGCGAGAACCGAATGCACCGATCGCCACGGCTACATCGCCGACTTCGGCTCCCGAAGGTCAGGCGACATGCCAGGCGACCAACACTTCGGTCGCCAAGTTCTGGATCGCCGTTGCGCTCGACGAAATCCGCGACGACCGGCCCGAACCAACGATTCATGCCCGGAATCTTTTTCACACCAGTGCCGCCATGTGGGACACCTGGGCCGCATACGAACCTGATGCCACCGCGCTCTTCGTCGATCGGACGCCGACCGATGCCGCAGCCCTCAACGATCGAATCACCGCAGTCAGCTTCGCCGCCTGGCACGTGCTGGCAACCCGCTACAGCTCAGACACGGCATCGCCCCGCTCACCGGTCAACTCGGCGATCCTGCGACTCTGCGGCGTCACGGGCGAATTCGAACCGGCGCCGGGCACGGCGGCGGCATTCGGGATTGGGATCGCCGAGGAGGTCCTTCGCCAGACCCGTGATGACGGCAGCTTCGTCGACGACGGCCAGACGCCACCGCCCTACACGCCGGTGAACGGGCAGATGTACCTGGACGACACCGGTACCAGCTTGTTCGATCCGAACCGGTGGCAGCCCCTGTATCTGGATGCTGCCGAGACCCGAAACGGACTCGCGGAACCCGCCGGACCGCAGAGGTTTTTTGCCGCCCACTGGGGTTCGGTGAACGGGTTTGCGCTGCCGCCGGACGGCGGCGACGGCATGCCGATCGATCCGGGTCCTCCGCCCTTTCTCGGCGGCGACGATGCGGCCTCCGACGCCGCGTTCAAAGCCGGCATTGCCGAAACCCTGCGGGCCGGCGACGCGCTCGCGGTCGGTCGCGAAGAGGTCGACCTGAGCCCGGCAGCGGCTGGCAATCGTCCGCTCGGGCAGTACCTCGCTAGCGGCCACCCCACCAACCCGGCCACCGGCGAACGGTATGCCCCGAACCCGACCGACCTCGCGGATTACGGCCGCGTGATCGCCGAGTTCTGGGCCGATGGACCGGACTCCGAGACACCCCCCGGACACTGGAACGTGCTGGCCATCGACGTAACCGACGAGCTCAGTGGCGACCTTCGTATCGGCGGTTCCGGTCCCGCGGTCGATCGCCTGGAGTGGGACGTCAAGATGTTCCTCGCACTGAACGGTGCGCTCCACGACGCGGCCGTGGCGGCCTGGGGAACGAAGGGGCACTACGACTATGTGCGTCCAATCTCGATGGTCCGATATATGGGGTCACTCGGCCAGTCGAGCGACCGCACGCTGCCGAGTTTCGATCCGCTCGGCCTGCTTCTTGAAGACGGTGTCGTCGAGATCATCACGAGTGAGTCGGCGGCGGCCGGCGAGCGACATGCCCACCTCGCCGATCATGTCGACAAGATCGCGGTCCGCGGCTGGCTCGGACAACCATCGGTTCCCGGCGCGGAAGTCGCCGGCATCGATTGGATATTGGCCGGCGACTGGATTCCGTATCAGCGACCAACGTTCGTGACGCCCGCGTTCGCCGCGTACGTGTCGGGCCACAGCACCTTCAGCCGGGCCGCGGCCGAGGTGTTGACCGCGTTCACCGGGTCGGCCTTCTTCCCGGGCGGGTTGGAGGAACACGTCGTGCTGCCCGGCGGCCTCACCCACGAGCAGGGCCCGTCGCGCCCCGTGACACTCCAGTGGGCCACGTATGCCGACGCCGCCGACGAGGCGGGGCTTTCCCGCCTCTACGGCGGCATTCATGTGCCAGCCGACGATCTCGCAGGCCGGGCCATCGGGGCCGAGGTCGGAGCGGCCGCGTGGCAACGAGCCGAACGGCTTTTCGGCGAGGGGTAGCGCGGCCCTCTACGCTCCGTCCGTGTCCGACCAGCGTTCGAACTCATGACCGTTCTCATCAGCGGTGGCGGCATCGCCGGGCTCACTCTCGCGCTCACCTGCCATCAGGTCGGCGTCCCGGTGCAGGTCTTCGAGTCGGCTCGCGATCTCCGGCCGCTCGGTGTCGGCATCAACCTTCAGCCGAACGCGGTGCGCGAACTATTCGACCTCGGCCTCGAAGAAGACCTCGACAACATCGGCATTCCAACCCAGGAATGGGCGCTCGTCGGCCGCAACGGCAACGACATCTGGTCAGAGCCCCGCGGTCGACTCGCGGGCTACAACTGGCCCCAGTATTCGGTGCACCGGGGCGAACTCCAGATGCTGCTGTATCGGACCGTCGTCGATCGGCTCGGTCCCGACGCGGTCCTTACCGGCCATCGCGTCACCGCGTGGGAGAACCACGGCGACGCGGTAGCCATTGAGGTTGACAACAAGCACACGCACAACGCGGCGCGGTTCACGGGCGACCTTCTGATCGGGGCCTGTGGCGTCCGCTCCTCGGTACGAGCTCAGATGCACCCAAACGAAGGTGACCCGCTCTGGGGTGGCGCAGTTCTCTGGCGGGGCACAACGCTCGCTCCCCCGATTCGAACCGGCGCCTCGTTTCTGCTCGTTGGCAGCCTCGACCAGCGTTTCGTTCACTACCCGATCTCGGCGCCAGACCCTGACACAGGTTTGCAGGTGCAGAACTGGATAGCCGAGATCACCTACGACCCGACCGGTGGCTGGCGGCAGAGCGACTGGAATCGGCGGGCCGATATCGACGACTTCTTGCCCCAGTTCGCCGACTGGAACTTCGACTGGCTCGACATACCTGAACTCGTGCGTGGCGCCGATGCCGTCTACGAATATCCGATGGTCGATCGCGACCCGATCGGTCACTGGGTCGTCGACCGAGTCGGCCTGATCGGCGACGCGGCGCACGTCATGTATCCGGTCGGCTCGAACGGCGCGAGCCAGGCGATCGTCGATGCTCGCATCCTCGGCGCGAAATTTCTGGAAGACGGCGTCGGACCCACAGCGCTGGCGACGTTCGAGTCCGACCTCATCGACGACATGTCGGCTCTCGTTCTCCGCAATCGGGGTGCGGGCCCGGTCGCGATCCTTGGCACAGTCGACGATCGTTGCGGCGGCGTGTTTGACGACATCGAAGATGTCATCCCCCGAGCCGAGATCGAAGCCTCCATGGCTCACTACAAGGCCGCCGCCGGTTTTGCGATCGAAACGCTCAACGCCGCGCCGCCAACGATCGCGACGCGAGTCATCACGTCGCCAACCGCACTGCAATAGATCGTTCGATCTGTCGCCGGGGGGTTCGGCTCAGGCCGAACAACCCAGCTTGGGCCGCCAGTTGCTTGGTGTGTCCCAAACACCCTGGGGCTTCCGGTAGGTTGACAAGTGACGTATGTTGACGTCAACCGACCAACGATGCTCGGAGAAAATCTATGACTCGCACTGCCAATGACGTCCGTGCGGAGCTGAACGATAAGTTCGGCCTCGACTCTGTGGAGCTCCTGTACGGGCTCTCGCAGGATGAGCTGTTCCATGCTGCAATCGCTAACGATCGCGGCCGCGTGGAGCTTGACGGCCCCTCCGATCAACAGAAGGCCTTCCCGACTGCCCTTGGCGTCGACGGTCCCCTCGTCTTCTATTCGGATCCCACGTGCACGGGCCGGCCGGTGCAAGACACCTTTGCGGTCGCGCGCGCCAGTGTTGTCGACACTGTGTGGTGGAAGCCGGGGTTCGCTCAGTTCGATCCCGACAAGTTCGACGCCCTCGTGCCGCGAGTCATCGAACACCTGAACGCGGCGAAGGCCGAGCTGTACGTCACCGACGTCTTCTGCGGTTGGGACCCCGAGTTCTCCGAGCCGTACCGCTTCGTTGGCGAGTACGCGACGCATGCGTACTTCTGCAACATCATGTTCCCAAAGCAGGTCCGCGACGACGCCGACCGCGCTGAATCGGGCTGGACGCTGATCAACTCGCCATCGTTCGTCTGTGATCCCGCACGGGATGGCACCCGTTCCGAGCGGGCCGTGATCATCGATATCGAAAGCCGCACTGCGCTCGTACTCGGCCGCGCCGACTACTGCGGTGTCAACAAGAAGACGATGTTCACGCTGATGAACTACGTGCTTCCGGCCAAGGGCCAGCTCTCGATGCACTGTTCGGCCAATGTCGGCAACGACGGCGACACCGCAATTCTCTTCGGTCTCTCGGGCACCGGCAAGACCACGCTGTCGGCCGACCCCGACCGCCTTCTGATCGGCGACGACGAACACGTGTGGAGCGATGCCGGAATCTCGAACTTCGAGGATGGCTGTTACGCGAAGCTCATTGATCTGAACAAGACGAACGAGCCCGTGATCGCGGCCGCGCTGTCGATGAAGGGCACGCTCATCGAGAACGTGCCGCCATTGATCGGCAAGGCCCTCGAAGACACGGACCCGCAGGAATTCGATCTCACCGACGGCAGCCGGACCGAGAACACTCGGTTCGCCTACCCGCTCACCTGTAACCCTGGTGTCGCCGAGGGTGCGATGGGCCCTCATCCGCAGACGATCGTGCTGCTCACGGCCGACGCGTTCGGCGTCCTGCCACCGGTGTCGCTACTCACCGAAGACGAGGTCATGTACCACTTCGTCACCGGCTTCACTTCGAAGCTCGCGGGTACCGAGGTCGGGATCACCGAACCGGAGGCAACGTTCAGCGCGTGCTTCGGCGGTCCGTTCATGAGCCAACAGCCATCGGTCTACGCCGAGCTGCTGCGCAAGCGGATGAACGATCACAAGACCCGCTGCATCTTGCTCAACACGGGCTGGACCGGCGGCCCGTACGGCAAGGGTGATCGCATGTCGCTGACCCACACCCGGGCCCTGCTGAACGCCGCGCTTCGTGGCGACTTCGACGATGTCGAGACCACGACCTCCCCGGTGCTCGGCTTCACGATCCCCGTGGACTGCGAAGGGGTGCCGAATGAGGTGCTGAACCCTCGCGATACGTGGGACGACGGCGATGATTACGACATCGCTGCGACCAAGCTCCGCGACATGTTCCGCGCCAACTACACCGACAAGGCCTACGCCGACCTCGGCATTCCCGAAGCGCTCTAGCTCTAGCCGATCGAGGCGGTTGGCGAGGCCGAACGCTTCGCTGCGGCTGACTTCACCGCGGCGATGATCGGGTAGTACCCGGTGCATCGACACAGATTGCCACTCAGCGCGAAGGCAATCTGTTCGTCGGACGGCGCTGCATTTTCGGCAAGAAGCCGGTCGGCGGCAACGAGGAATCCAGGAATGCAGAAGCCGCACTGCGCGGCGAATTCATCGATGAACGCCTGCTGGAGGTCGTGGAGTCGACCGTCATCGTCTGCTAGCCCTTCGACCGTAATCACCGACGAACCATCGGCCTGCGCCGTCGAGACCAAACAGCTCATGACGGCCGCACCATTGAGCTGGACGGTGCAGGCCCCACACTCCCCTTCAGCACAACCTTCTTTCGTGCCGGTGAGTTTCGAGTCGAGGGTGCCGCGGGCCCGGATCCAGTCGAGCAGCGTCGTCGCCGCCGCCGCACCTGCGGTGTGCGGTGTGCCGTTGATCCGAATCCGAACCGCCGACTCATCCGAGATGGCACCGAGCGCCGGGCGGGTATAGCGCTCACGAGCCGGCGTCAGCAGCGGCGGGTCGGCCAGCCACATCGACGCTTCGGTTCCGGCCCCGAGAGCCTGAAGACCACGAGTGACCAGCGGCACGATGACGGCCTTCCGATACTCCGCAGTGCCCCGCCCATCATCGATCGGGTTGACCGACGCCGACGCCGCTTCGGCTGCGGCCGCAATCGATGACTCGCTGAGCGCCTTGCCGACCAGGGCGGCTGCGAACTCGGGAATCATCACGACGGTCGGCGCCACCGAGCCGAGTGCGAGCCGAGCATCGATGATTGGCGACGCGGCATCGTCGTCTTCGAACGTCAACACGATCGAGCCGTGAACGACCGAGATCGCCTGCGCCTTTCGCAAGCCAAGCTTCATCCAGATGCCCCGTTGGTTCGACTTGAGCTTCGGCACGACGACGGCGCTGACGAGCTCGTGCGGACGCAGGACCGTCGACCGAAACCCGGTGACGAAGTCGTTGATCAGCAGGCGGCGAGATTCGACATCGCCCGACGAGCCGAGCTGCGACAACTCGACCGATGCACCGAGGGCGAGCAGCGCCGAGATCGAATCGTTGGCCGGACTGGCGGTCACGAGGTTTCCGGCCACGGTGGCCCGGTTGCGGAGCTGGGGCGAGCCAATCTCTACGCACGCCTGGGCGAGTGGAAGCGCGGTCTCACGGAACACTGAGCTCCCGATCACTTGATTGTGCGTCACACCGCCGGCGAGCACGATTGTTTCGTCGTCGTCGGTGACGGTGATCGTTCGGAACGCGCCGATACTCCCCATATCGACGAGCGTCACGGGTGGGCCAGCGTCGGCCCGCTGCAGATCCAACAGTAGGTCGGTGCCGCCAGCGATGACCCGGGCGTTGTCAGTGGCTTCGAGCTGGCGCAACGCGTCGGTCATCGTGGAAGGCCGAAGCACCCGCTCGATGGGCGTCCCTGGTCGCTGAACGTGATGGACCTCGAATTGCGTCATTGCCTCGTTGCTCGCTGCTGGTCGAGATGATCGCGGATGGTGGTTCGTGGCAGTCGTCCCGAATCGGGCCACGGCTCGAACGGCACGTCGTCGATCTGTTCAACTTCGTCGGTCGTTCGCTCGATCTCGAACCCGGCGTTCAGATAGTTCGGGAGCGCTCGCTCGTGGTCGAAGCTACAGGTGTGGAGCCACACGCGTTCGGTGTTTGGATTCGACCACGCCGCATCCAAACAGCAGCCGATGAACGGTTGGCCAAGGCCTGCACCAATGAACACGGGCAGCAGGCCGAAGTACACGATCTCGACGTTCGTTGGGTCGGTCGCATCGAGCTCGAAGTAGCCAGCGGGCGAACCCGAAAAACTACCGACCCATGTCTGATAACCCGGGGCCGAGATCTTGCTCTCCCAGTCGGCCCAGGTCCAGGTTCGACGAGTCCGCCACAGCCAGTCTGAACCAACACCGAAGTAGAAGAATCGATTGAGCGCCGGATTCGGCGTCATGGCCTGACTGACGGTGAGGCGGCCGTCCGCAGCGTCGTTCGACGGCGCGGGCCGGTCGGTCATTCGCAGATGCCAAGTAGTGAGTGGGACTGCGGCCATGGCCCTTGAAGGTACTCCCTCGACCCGACCCTGGCGCTACTCGGTCGTCGCGCTCAACCGGTCCGCCACCACCGCCCACACGTCGGGGTCGACGAGCATGCCGACATGGGTGCTTGTGATCTCGACATTGCGGGTGCCCTCGTTGAAGCGGTCGATACAGGTCCGCCAGTCGACGATGCCATCGTTGCGGCTGTACATGGCCGTGACGGCGGCGTCGATTGGCTGCGGATACCGATCGACGATGTCGGTTTCGATCTGGGTGAGCTTCTCTTCAGCAAACGCATCACTCCCGGCGGAGTATCTCGGGCCGAGCAGCGGCGACCCAAACGTCACGACGGACCGGACGGCGTCGGGGCGGTCGCGAGCGGCCTCGCGCGCGTAGATGCCGCCGAGGCTCCAGCCGACCAGGTCGACCGGTTCGTCTTCGCCATCGACGATCTCGGCCAGCGCCGCCGAGAACCGTTCGAACACCTCATGGAAGTCGCCGCGGTTCACTCCCAAACCCCAACCGGAGGGCCGGTGGCCCTTCACCCGCAGGAAGCGACGCAGCGGCAACGTCATCGCGTCGTTCGTGCCGTAACCGGGAAGCACGACGACGCGGGCCGACCGCTGCGAGCGATGACCGAGCAGCGACGGAGCCCGCAGCGGCAACCGGATCGCTTCTCGTATCGCTCGCAGTTCGCCGAGGCGAGCCAAACGATCAGGCGAGCTCGGAGCCGTGCCGCCCTCGTGGGTCTTGAATGTGTCGAGTGGGGGTTCCGCCGTCATGATTCGTCATCCTGTTGCCCGCGCTCGAAGTTCGTACTTCAACACCTTGCCACTCGCGTTGAGCGGAAATGCGTCGACGATCTCGAAACGGCGCGGAACTTTGTAGTTCGCCATCTGCTCTCGACACCACTGGTTCAACGCCGCGCTGTCGAGCTGGGCTCCCGGTCGAGGAATGACGAACGCATGCCCCACCTCCCCGAGACGATCATCGGGCACACCAACAACGGCGGCCGCGCCGATACCGGGATGTGTCGCCAAGGTGTTCTCGATCTCGGCCGGGTAGGCGTTGAACCCGCCGACGATGAACATGTCTTTCTTGCGGTCGGTGATGTCGATGTATCCCCGCTCATCCATCACCCCAATGTCGCCGGTGTGGAGCCAGCCGTCGATATCGATCGCTTCGGCGGTTTGCTCTGGGTCGTCGAGGTAGCCGCTCATAAGGTTGTATCCCCGGATCACGATCTCGCCAGGCTCACCGCGGTCGACTTCGACCCGGCGTCATCGACAATCCGCACCTCGACGTCGTCGATCGCTCGGCCCGACGTCGTCGCGATGGTGATCGCATCATCATCATGTCGACACATCGTGGCCATGCCATGGGACTCGGTGAGGCCGTAGCCGGTGACGACGGTCTCGAAGCCGAGGCGACTTCGCATGCCTTCGATCATCTCGACCGGGATCGCCGCAGCACCCGTGACGGCCAAGCGAAGGCTCGACAGATCGAACGTGGCGAGGTCCGGGTGGTTGAGGATCGTCTGATAGATCGCCGGTGCGCCCGGCAGCATCGAGATGCCGTCATCATGCACCCGCTGCATCAACTCGGCGACGTCGAACACCGGATGCGGCAGGTTGCAGGCGCCGGTCATGAAGCAGGCGAGAATGCCCGCGTTCATACCAAAGCTATGGAAGAACGGGTTGACGATCAGATAACGATCGTCCGAACGCAACCCCACAACGTCGCACCACGACCGGTACGCCCGACAGGTCGGACCGTGCATCAGCATGGCCCCCTTCGGCACACCGGTCGTGCCCGACGTGAACATGATGTGACACAGATCGTCGGCGGTCACCGCGGCGCTACGAGCGGCACGTTCGGCGTCGTCGATCTCCGCGCCGCGCGCCAAGAAGTCCGCGAACGACACACAGCCGTCGGCGATCTCGCCCCGCAGCACGACGATGTGCTCAAGCGACGCGGCGGCATTTGCCGAGCGCAGCTCCTCGACGTAGTTCGTATCGAGGAAGTCGGTGACGGTGAAGAGCATCCGAACCTTGGCTCGATCGAGCACAAACCCGGCCTCGCGTCCTTTCAAGCGCGTATTTATCGGCACAAGCACGGCACCGGCGAGGTGAGCGCCGAGCGCAGCGATCGGCCATTGCCAGATGTTCGGCGCCCACACAGCAATCGTGTCGCCGGGTTCGATGCCATGGGCCATGAAGGCCCGCGCGGCGCGGGCGATCTCGTCGGCCAACTCGCGATAGCTGAACCGTACGTCGCCGTCGATCAGCGCATCGCGGTCGCCGAACTCCTCCGCAGCCGCAGCGACAAGTTCCGGAATCGTCGACCACCCACGCATCCGCCGATCGTAGCTCTCGCGATATCACTGATATCGCCTCCGGCTCATGCGTTGCACGCAGCAGTGCCGAACCCCCGCCTGCGCCGCGACGCACACCACAAGACGAACCCACGCCTGCGTGGAAACGCTTCGCGACGAAGGAGCGAACAATGCCATCGATATCGCCTCCGGCTCATGCGTTGCACGCAGCAAAGGCCGAACACCGGCCTGCGCCGCGCCATAGAGCCAGATGCCGCGGCTGCACCCGCCGCTGCGCCACAGAACCAGCCGCCGCGGCTGCGTGCAACGCTTCGCGACGCAGGAGCGAACAATTGACATCGATATCGCCTCCGGCTCATGCGTTGCACGCAGCAGTGCCGAACCCCCGCCTGCGCCGCGCCACAGAGCCAGCTGCCGCGGCTGCGTGCAACGCTTCGCGACGCAGGAGCGAACAACGACATCGATATCGCCTCCGGCTCATGCGTTGCACGCAGCAGTGCCGTACCCGCCGCCGCGCCACAGAGCCAGCTGCCGCGGCTGCGTGCAACGCTTCGCGACG
>Ga0114956_1000505_pt1 | contig 28629 bp, 21 predicted proteins | sample MaitaG_FD_87304 | JGI IMG/M metagenome (GOLD analysis project Ga0114956, IMG submission 87304) | Marine algal microbial communities from Maine, USA - Maine_Asex2 metaG | ecosystem: Host-associated > Algae > Red algae > Unclassified | place: Maine, USA | collected 2015-01-05
AAAGCCTCTGCAGCCAAGAAAGTCACTACGGCTACCAAAGAGTAAAGGGCTATTGCAGCAATGGTACTTAGCTGCAAAGCTGCTGCAACAGCTATTCACTCAGGCCAAATTATCGCCTACCCAACCGAGGCCATTTACGGGCTCGGTTGCGATCCCAACAATCGCATGGCACTGCAACAGCTGCTGGAGTTAAAAAGCCGCGAGAAAGACAAAGGCCTCATTCTGGTTGCCAGTAGTTGGCAACAACTCGAACCATTCGTCGAACCCAAAGATCCCGCTATTCTTATACAGGCGCAACGCAGTTGGCCAGGGCCCGTTACATGGATTATGCCCGCTAGTGAGCTTTGCACCGAGTTACTCACCGGAGGCCGGTCTACCATTGCCGTTCGCATCAGTGCACATGAAGTTGTCCGTAATCTGTGTGATCAATGCGGCTTTGCTGTGGTATCAACCAGTGCAAACATCAGCGGACAACCACCACTGAATACGCCCGCCGGCATTATCAATGCGTTCGGTGAAGGCATCGCCGGAGTTGTCGATGGTGAGCTTGGCGGACTCAAAAATGCAACGTCAATATTCGATGCAAGTACGGGTGTTCAGTTAAGATAGGTATTTAACCAGACATGTCAGTTAATAGATATGACCAGTGAAAACAGCGCTACAGGTTCGATCGACAGCCAGGCAGTGCGGCACTATCTTCAGAGCTTACAATCTAACTTGTGTGAGAGCCTGTCTTCCATAGACACAAAACAGCAATTCGACTCTGACCCATGGACTCGCGAAGAAGGCGGTGGTGGTATTACACGTACTCTTGCAAATGGCGCCGTATTTGAAAAAGCCGGGGTCGGATTTTCAGAGGTATCCGGTACACAACTACCACCTTCAGCATCCGCGCAGCGCCCGGAACTTAGCGGACGTTCGTGGCACGCTATGGGTGTTTCTCTGGTCATGCATCCACTAAACCCGCATGTGCCAACAACGCACGCTAACGTACGATTCTTCCGAGCAGATAAACCGGGAGAAAATTCTGTTTGGTGGTTTGGTGGCGGTATTGATTTAACCCCATACTACGGTTACGTTGAAGATTGCCAACACTGGCATCAGGTTGCAGCCGACGCATGCGCACCGTTTGGTGATACGCTGCATGAAGAATTTAAAGCGTGGTGTGACCGGTATTTCTATATCAAGCATCGAAACGAGACCCGAGGTATCGGTGGCCTATTTTTTGATGATTTTCAGGGCAATGGGTTCGACCATGCATTTGGACTGATGCAAAGTGTCGGCAATAGTTTTCTACCAGCCTACCTGCCCATTGTTGAAAAACGAAAAAACGCTCCTTTTACCGAAGAACAAAAGCAATTCCAGCTGTACCGCCGTGGCCGTTATGTAGAATTTAATCTGGTGTACGATCGTGGCACGCTTTTCGGATTGCAATCGGGTGGGCGAACCGAATCGATCCTTATGTCGATGCCGCCGCAGGCAAACTGGATATACAACTTCCAGGCAAAACCAGGCTCGCCAGAAGCAAATTTACAAGAGCAATTCCTTACACCGCGAGACTGGTTGAAATGACTACAAATCAGGAAATATTTGATAAAGGCGTTAGCAGCCGCTCGACCAGCAACAAAGCCTTACGTATAAATCTGGATGAAAACAAATACGGCACCATCGCTGAAATCGGTGCCGGCCAGGAAGTAGCACGACACTTTTTTCTTGCTGGTGCTGCTGCCGGTACTGTTGCCAAAACTATCTCCGCTTACGATATGCAGTTTTCCGATGCCATCTATGGTGTACAAGATGGTGGCCGCTATGTATCGCAAAGTCGTGTAAAGGCGATGCTTGAAAAGGAGTTCCAATTAGTCGTTAATCGTGTCAGTGAAACACGTTCAAGAGCTTCCCGATTTTTTGCCTATGCAGCAACCGTTTCTGCAAAAAGCTATAACCAGGATAATGAGTGCCACGCCTGGTGTGGGGTGCGGATACAAACCTACCCCGGTGCAGAGCCAACCGACATTATTATTCATGTACGAATGCATGACAAAACAGCAGAGCAACAACAAGAAACGCTTGGCATTGTTGGTGTAAATCTAATTTATGCTGCCTACTACTACTTTGAAAATGCCAAAAAAATCATCGACTCGCTAACCGATGGCCTCTCAGCTGATCGTATTGAAATAGATTCTATTGAATTTCAGGGTCCTTACTTTGAAGAGCTCGATAATCGCGCTATTAATTTACATCTTATACGCAGCTGGAAAACCCGAGCAATCATGTTTAGACCTGACGGTACTATAGCGGTGCCGGCGAACATGCTTTACAAAAAGAATATATTGACCATTCGAGGCTCGTTCAAACCGGTAACCAAACTTAATGTCGATATGATTGAACAAGGATTTGCCGCGTTTCAGGAAACTCAAGGCGTTAGCGAAGATAACTCCATTGTGCTTGCCGAAATCTCGCTTAACGACCCAAAAGGTAATGATTTAATGGTGCCCGAGGGTGATCTGATAGAACGGGTTGGGCTACTGAACTCATTGGGCTACAGTGTGATGATTTCTGATTACACTCGGTACTTCTCTTTACGGGCGTTTTTTCGACAATACACATCGCTTCAGATCGGCATTGTTTTGGGCATGGTCAACGTTCGAGATATCTTCGATGAAGACAACTATGTTGGGGTTGAAGGCGGCATTTTAGAGGGCTTTGGCAAATTGTTTCCCGACAACACTAAATTGTTTGTTTATCCGGAACTGGACGATACTGGAACGCTAAGTAAATTCACTGATTTAAAAGTGCCCGACCACTTACGATTTTTATATCGACATCTATTAGAAATGGATTTTATTTTTGGCATCAACTGCAGCGATAAAAATCTGCTTAGCATTTATTCTCGAGAAATACTGGCTAAAATTCCTAAGGGTCGCGGGGCTTGGGTAGAAAGCTTACCAAGTCAAATAGTTGATCAGATTATAGAGAATCGCCTGTTCAATTTCCCGGACGACTAGCTACTACCTCATTAGCAATACGTGTCATCGAGTAGCATCAGAGTCTTTGCCAAACATCGACTCCACACTGTCATCTTCTGACTTATTACTGTTATCGTCTCCAGTACCACTGAGAATGGGTAGTGGATCAAGCTGTTTCCACAGTGGTGATATGGAAAACATGCTAGCGAGCAATGCGCCACCTCTTAGCATCCAGATCAGAAATCCAGCAGTAACGCTTATAGATAATCCAACCACTGTTTCTCGTGCGGCAGTGTTGTAACCTTCAGACTTGTCCAACGCCTGCACAAGTTGCTTTTGCATTTTTTCAATGCTGTTCAGAAAACCGGCATTGTCATTCTGATGGTCAAAACCAGATTGTTCACCGACGGACAAAGGATCAAGAGAAAGCAACGACGCCAACTGCAACTCAGCACGATCTGCATCAGTGAGTTTTATGGTTTTTGCGATGATGGTCGACGGGCTGGATAAGGCTTCCAGTATTGTCGCGGCATCGAGTCGATGCGCGGCAACCGAAACTTCGAATGAACGCATAGCAGCGATTGAAGCTTCACCCATTGCATCAGAATCTTCTGCTGCTGTGCCCGACTGATCTTCTCCCACAGATGTTGCTACAAAATCATCCACAGCATTTGTACCGGGAAAAACCGAAACGGCAGACGAGCCGTCCTGGATAGACTCAAATGATACCAAGCCGCCTAAATCAGAGACTGGTATAGGTATAACACTCATCACCGCCTCTGGGACATCAACTATCGCCGCAGGCAATGCAGCACCTACTTCCGGCTCTGGCTCTGGCTCTGGCTCTGGCTCTGGCTCTGGCTCTGGCTCTGGCTCTGGCTCTGGCTCTGGCTCTGGCTCTGGTTCTGGTTCTGGTTCTGGTTCTGGTTCTGGCAACGCTACAACATTGATAGGAAATTCAAATGTTGTGACGCTGCCGAAACCGTCATCTACAACCAATGGCATCATGTGAACACCGGCAGATACTCCAGTGAAATCTATGGATACGCTGCCACTATCAACATCCGCTTGTGTAAAACTGCCTGCAGAAATACCAGCCACCATCAACTGGACTGCTGGCCAGGAGCCAGCTGGCGTATACTCGATTTGTGACGACGGCTGATCCAGATCACTGGTTTCAAGCACGGCACTACTGAGAACAAGCGTACCGTTTTGGTCAACGTCACTGCCAGAATTTCGCAGCAACAGCTCCTCGTCGTTGGTCGCGATAACATTGATTGCTCGCTCCGCGGTATTCGAATTATTCACACCATCACTAATAATGATCTGAACGGTACGCGCAGGTGCTGATGGATTATCGCTTGTATTTATAAAACTAACTGAGCGTATCGCTTGCTGATACTGTGAAGAGCTGGCGACGCCCGTCAGACTCAATACACCGGTAGCATTGTCGTATGAGCCAGTGATGCCACTCTGATCTGTAAAAACAAGCATGTCTTCGGCTACACTAAAACCTGCTGTCAGGCTGACATGCGCAGAAGTAATCTGTCCATTATCCGGCTCGAATACTTCGATAGTCGAGCTAATTGGCATGGAGGCATTGTTTTCTACAAATAACATTGCAGCGGGTTCAATCAGCGTTAACTGCGGAGCCTCGTCAGTGTCGGTGATACTCAATATATGACTGGCACTCTCCTCTATTCCCGCACCGATATCAGGATCGTCTACATTAACGGTTACATCAAGCTGGGACATTGTTTCTGCATCCAGAGATACACCTGGCTTGAGTTGCAATCGATCAGCCACAATTTGGAAATAACTTGAATGTGCACCCGACAATGACAACACGTTCGTCCCACCATCAACATCATTAACGGTAACAAGTGCAACATCAAGCGCTGCTGTTGTTGAGGTATTTTCAGGCAACGCATGAGTAACATTGGTCAGCTGGATAGTCGGTGAATCAGCAACCGATTGAACTAATAGCTCACGAGACAAAGTATTTGAATCATTAACACCATCATTGACACTAAACTCAACTATTCGTGGCGTTATTGCTGGGTTATCACTCTGATTAATGAAGCTAACTGAACGAATAGCTGTTTGATAGTCTGCTGCACTGGCCACGCCAACTAAGTTCAACACACCAGTGGCTTGATCAAACTGCCCGGTAATACCGTTTTGATCGACAAATGCCAGATTGTCCCCTGCCGTCATTGAGCCAGCCGAGAACCAAATTTGGGCACTGGCAACCGTGCCGATGTCTGGCTCAGCAACTATAATGGTGGAGCTTATTGGTAGTGCAGTATCGTTTTCCAGAAAGCTGATCGAGCCCGGCTCTATTGCACTTAACACTGGGGGCTCATTTACATCGCCAATCAACAATGTAAACAGCGCACTATCATCAATGCTGCTGCCGATTGTGGCATCATCTACATCCACAGATACGTATAGTTGCGCCAGCATTTCCGCATCAAGAGATACACTTGGTTTCAACTGCAGGCGATCACCAACAATTTGAAAAAGATTTGCATGAGTTCCCGACAATGACAATCCGTTCACCCCACCATCAACATCATTGATGGTGATGATGGCAACCTCAATTGCTGCGTTAGTGGGCGTATTTTCTGGTAAAGAATTTATAATGTTTGTTAGTTCTACAGTCGGAGCATCTGCAACTGCTTGAACCACTAACGTCCGAGAGACTGTGTTCGAACTCAGAACACCATCACTCACACTAACCTCAATAACACGCGGCGTGCTTACCGGGTTATCACTTGCATTGTTATAATTGACAGAACGAATGGCTGCTTGATAGTCGGCAACACTTGCCATACCAGTCAGACTCAACACACCGGTGGTCTGATCAAATACACCAGTAATACCATTTTGATCGACAAATGCCAGGTTGTCCCCATTTGTCACAGAGCCTGATGAAAACCCGATTTGGGCGCTGGCAATATCGCCTGTGTCTGGTTCTGCAACAACTATCGTGGAACTAACTGGCAAAGCAGCACCATTCTCCACATAGTTTATCGAGCTCAGCTCTATTGTACTCAACACTGGAGGTTCGTTAACATCACTAACCAGCAGCGTAAACACTGCAGAGTCATTAACGCCAGTGCCAATACTTGCGTCTTCAACATCTACAGAAATCGTTAGCTGCGGGAGGCTCTCTGTATCAAGCGTTACACCAGGTTTGAGCTGCAACCGATCACCCACAATTTGAAATAAATTGGCGTTTGGTCCTGACAAAGACAAAACATTCGGACCACCGTCAACATCAACTATCGATATCGTAGCAACCTCAATGGCTGCCATAGTGGATGCGTTCTCAGACAGAACGTTGGTGGTGTTAGTTAGCTGAACCATCGGCGCATCAGCAACGGGTAGGACTGTTAGTCCGCGAGTCACGGTATTTGAATTTAAAGCACCATCGTTAACACTAATCTCAACAAGACGCGTTGTGGTTATTGGATTGTCGCCGAGGTTGTTGTAGTTAATCGAACGAATAGCAGATTGATAATCTGCAGCACTGGCAAAACCCGTTAAGCTCAACACACCAGTCGCTTGATCAAACACGCCAGTAATGCCATTTTGATCGATGAATGCCAATTGATCTTCTGTGGTAAAAGAACCGGCTGAGAATGAGATCTGAGCGCTGGCAATGGTTTCACTATCTGGCTCTGCAACAACAAGCGACGAGCTTATTGGCACGGGCGCGCCATTTTCCACATAGGTTATTGAATTCAGCTCAATCGCACTGAGTACCGGCGGTTCGTCGACATCACTAATAAGGACTGCAAAGGCCGCGCTATCATCTGTACCCGTTCCAATGGTTGCATCATCAACATCCACGGAGACATCCAATTGAGCAAGCATTTCGGCATCCAACAACACACCAGGCTTTAACTGCAAACGATCAGCGACAATTTGAAATAGATTAGCGTGCGTGCCAGACAACGACAGTACATTCGGACCACCGTCCACATCATTAATGGTGATACTCGCAACATCAATCGGAACCGCGGTCGACGTATTTTCCGGTAATACATTCTCTATATTGACCAGCTGAATAGTCGGAGCGTCGTCAACCGGCAAAACCGAAGCCGTACGGGACAGTGTATTTGAACTGAAAACGCCATCACTTACGGTGATATCAATTAACCGTTGCGCGGATACTGGATTTTCGCTGGTGTTGCCAAACGCTACTGAACGTATAGCAACCTGATAGTCTGCAACACTTGCAACACCACTCAGACTCAACACACCGGTTACCTGATCAAATACGCCGGTAATACCATTCTGATCTACAAAGTCCAAGACATCTTCTGCCGACTCAAACCCAGATGAAATCTGAATTTGAGCGCTGGCGATCGTGCTTGTATCTTCCTCTGCAACAGTGATTGTAAAGCTGACCGGAATGGCAGAGCCACCTTCAGTTAAGTTAATGGTACTAGCTTCAATTGCAGACAGTACGGGTGGCTCATCAACATCGTCGATCATTAGCGTGTAGGCAGCGCTGTCTTCTATACCGGTCCCAATGCTTGCATCGTCAACCTCTACAACAACATCCAACTGCGCCATCACTTCTGCATCTAAAGACACACCGGCTTGCAATTGCAATTTTCCACCAGTTATCTGGAACAACCCGGCATGCGCACCTGATAAAGACAACGTGTTCGTTCCGCCATCAATGTCGGTAACTATAATATCGGCAATATCAATCGGTGCAGAGATAGTGGTATTTTCCTGAATCGACATCAACAGAGCACTGAGTTGAACAGTGGGAGCATCATTTGTAGCCACAACGTTTATGTTTCGGCTAACAGTGTTTGATGTGTAAAGATCATCCGCGACTTCTATCTGAATTACTCTTGATACATTTGCTGGTGCGTTACTGGCATTCTCATAAGTGATAGAGCGAATCGCACTCTGATATTGCGCTGCACTGGCTTGCCCGGTTAAGTAAAGAACACCAGTAATCGCGTTATATGAACCGGCTATACCGCTCTGATTAGTAAAAACCAGACTATCCTCACCGGCAACAAAACCTGTGGAAATACCAATGGAAGCTGAATTGATAACACCATTGTCTGGCTCTGCAACAATAAGCGTATTGCTGATTGGAACCCCCACCCCATTCTCAGCATAAGTCAAACTGGAAGATTCAATTGATGCAAGTACTGGTGGTTCATTCACGTCGATAATTGACAACGAATAGTTCGCGCTATCATCTGGAGTGCTTCCCACACTTGCGTCATCAACACTTACGGATACATCCAGTTGTGCAATGCTTTCTGTATCCAGCACCACACCGGGCTTTAGCTGTAACTTATAGCCGGTGATTTGAAAATAGGCCGCATGTACGCCAGAAACCGATAAGTTATTCGTTCCGGCATCAATGTCGGTAATAGCAATATCGGCGATATCAATCGCAGTGCTCGTCGAAGCACTTTCCGGCAATGAAGTAACAATGCTGCTCAGAGAAACATTCGGTGCATCGTTAACCGGCAGTACGGTTAAAGAGGCAGAAACTGCGTTGGCACTGACGGAGCCGGATAACGATCCGGTCAGCAAGTTCGCACTAATATGGGGACCGATGGTCGTCCCTGAATAATAGGTGCTATCTATAGCATGAACACTTAGCGCTCCAGATGGGCCGTTGTAGTTTGCAGCAGGAACAAATCTAATATAGTCGTCTACCCCGAGCACAAACGCAGTTGGTGAGCTTACGGAAGAAATGGGGTACCAGGCAGTATTACCATTTGCACGGCGTTCCCATTGGCCATTCGTACCGCTGCTATCTTGCACAATGGCAATAGCAGTCAAGCTCTGTCCCACATCCGGATCAATAAACATCGGTTGAAAATAGTCACCAACACGAACACCTGCCGGATTGATCTCATCTTCATTGATCGACGGCAACGTTATCGGTCCAGTGAATGAAGGTGTTTCGTTAACATCAAGAACAGTAACCGGCACTTTCTTTGTGATTGACGCTGAGCCCGAATCCGTTACCTGTACGGTTATCTCATGAAATGTATTGGTTTCATAATCCAGATTTGCCGTATTGAGCACAGTCACTTCACCGGTAGTCGAATCAATGGTAAAGCGATTACCAGCATTCGTTACCAGACTAAAAGTAAGCGTTGTACCCTCCGGATCCTGAGCTACCATAAAACCAAGATTATCGCCTACATCAGCATCTTCACTAACGAAAAAATGCGAAATAACTCGAAGATCAAACGGCGGATCGTTAACCGGAGTAACAACCGTATCCAGTAGAACCATACTGCTGCTCAATGCTGCATCTGCTGCAATGGATGTGGCATCTGCTGATACCTGAGCAGCATCAACGGTGTAGCCACCAGTCCAGCTGCTGTCCAGAGTATAAAGACTCAACGAACCGGGAATACCGGCAAAATCGGCCGCTGGTAAGAAACGCACTGCCGTATATTGATCGAGTATCAAACCCTGAGTAGTTGACACAGCGCCAACTGGAAACCAGGTTATGCCATCATCGGAGTATTCCCATTGTCCCTGCGCCGCAGTTGATGTATCACCAACAATCATCACACCAACAAGAGCGTCACCATCGACGTCGGCAAACGAGGAGCCATACAAGTTAAGAAAAGTATCACCTGGGGGGTTTAACGTATCTTCAGCAATTCCAGCCAATGTCGCATCAGCGCTAAACGGCCGATCATTGACTGGATTTACCGCAGTATGTAACTGTACTGGGGTGGTACTAATGCCATACCCATATCCTGCTGAATTCGATGTATCTGGGTATACCGGGGAGCCAGCTGTGGAAAATCCACTGATGGCTGTAAATGAAGCAGCGTACTCATTATCAAGTCCATACACCGTTAATGGCGACGGGGTTCCGCTATAGTTTGCCGAAGGTAGAAAACGCACCAAACTACTCTCAGCAATAGCCAGTGAGTTTCCACTTGAGACCAAACCTATAGCCTGCCAGTTGATACCGTCAGTAGAAAACTGCCACTCACCATCTGCAGATAACGGATTGCTTGAAACTGCAATTCCACTAAACGATGCGTTAGCGTCTATATCGATAAAACTACTGGCAAATAAACTACTAACCGTTGCACCAGCGGGATTAACGGTATCTTCGAGAACGCCTGCAAGGCTCGCCGAAGTAATCTGGGGTGGATCATTTACCGGGTTTATCGCCGTTTGTAATTGTGCCGATGTCGCACTGATAGCCCCAAAAGGTCCGACATTGAGAGTGTAGGCATAAACCGGCGCACCCGGGGCAGAAAATCCGCTGGTGTATCCATTGTCCAATCCCCATAACTCTAGCGATGTCGGCGTTCCATTAAAATCCGCCGCCGGCAGAAAACGTACAAGATCGTTCTGTGCCAGAACCAGCGCTGTGTTGCGCGAGACCGCTCCAATGCCTTCCCAGATAATGCCATCATTTGAATATTGCCATTCGCCATCGGCGGATAGTGTATTTCCCGAAATAGCAATGCCTGTGAACTGCGCGTTGACATCTTCATCGCTAAAAGTACTCGCAAACAAACTACTAATGGTTGCCCCGGGTGGATTGGTCGAGTCTTCAGGTACACCCGCAAGGCTTGCTGATGTTAGTGCTGGAGAATCATTCGCATCCTGTACATTTATGCTCGTACTCCACACATCAGCAGCAGAGCTGGGATCCTGCACATCGAAAGTGATGGTGATACTGGTGTCGGTCTCAAAGTTCAATGGCGCGATCAGCACTATCTCGTGCTGCGCATTAACACTAAAATAGTTTGCACCCTCACCCCAAACAGCGACATTAACTGGATCATTGTCAACATCTGTAATGACCAGTGCCCCGACAACGGTGCCAACCGGGGTATCTTCACTTAGTGATACGGGAACAGTTGATGCGACAGTATCAATAACAGGGGGGTCATTGACTGGAATGACGGTCACGCTAGCTTGCGCACTGAGCGGACTTAACTCATCACCGACGACATAGTTACCAATATCAATGTTCCAGCGCGATGCGCCAACAGTGGTACCGCCCGTATAAGAGCTATCCAAAGCATGCACAACCAGTTCTGGCGGCGAACCATTGTAATCAACTGCTGACATAAATCTGATGTAATCAGTGTGCGAGATAACCAGTGCAGCACTTGGGCTTGTCCCGCTAATGTAAAACCAGTTTGTACCATCTGAGGAATATGCCCACTCTCCCTCAAAAGTTGGCGGGTTGGCAATGACCGCAATGGCCATCAGACTGTCACCCGTATCCGGGTCACTGAACGCCGGGCCAAACACATCTTGCACTGTCGTCAGTATCGCAAAATCGTCCTCATCAAACGATGGCATCGTAACGTCTGCTAACGACGGAGAATCGTTAGACGCGATAACACTTTTTATGATGGTACCTGTGCCTGCACTAATAGCCGTTGTTCCACCATTAACCGTCGCTGATGCAATCTCTCTGTTCGCGCCATCAGTAAAATTTATTGGGTATGAAGGACCGGTGTAGGTGCTGTCCAGTGCGCGAAAATCCAGACCAGCACCAACACCATCATAGTCGGCAGCCGGTACGAAGCGAAGTTCAGTTACGCTGGATAAGGCGAGTGCACTGGTTTCGCTAACAACGCCTATTGCGTACCAGTTGGTTCCATCAGTTGAATATTGCCATTCACCTTCAGCTGGCATGTTCGGTACACCGGTAACCAAAATGCCCAGCAGAGAGTCGTCGGCATCACTATCCGCGAACGTCGCACCTATAAAGCTATCAACAGTTTCGCCAGCGGGATTACTATCGTCCTCGGCAACGTAGCCAAACGCGCTTCCCACAGTCGGTGCCGAGTTCACAGGGGTCGCCGGATTTATGGTTACAGATAGCGCAAAAGTGGTTGCAACACCCTGACCATCATCGACAGTTATGGCAATTGAGTCTTGCGTTGCTCCCGGAACGGCTCCGGTAAAACCAATAGTGACAATTCCATTATTGATATCTGCTTGGGTAAACGAGTCACCGACTGCCAAGGGCGTTCCGCTAAGTTTTAAAACCGTGGCATTAGTCAGAACATCAATAACGTAAACCAGGCCACTATCGAGTGTGTCTGCGTCGGCCGTCAGCAAATCACTACTCGTTATAAGTATCGGTACCGCATTGTCAAGAATAGTCAGGGGATTGTTTACTGTTAATACCTGTTCGTTTGGTTCAATGTTTATATACAGAAAAGTATTCGTATCATAACCCTGACCATCATCCACAGTATAATAGGTGTATTCTCCGGTAATCCCTACCGCACCTGTTGATACAACCGACAACAAACCATTATTGATATCAGCTTGTGTAAAAGATGAACCAACGATTAATGGAACCCCGTTTAGCAGAACGTCCACCGCGGCAGGTTGCTGGTACATCACATAGACAAGATCGGAATCGGGAGTATCGCTGTCAGTCGTGAGCAAATCATTGTTGGTTATCTGTAACGGTGGACCGTTGAAAGAAACCGTAACCGGTGTGTTTATTGCCACCACCTGCTCGGCTGCGGCCATTGCTACAAGTTCATTTTGATCGACAGTGCTTATTGCCCGGTTATATATCCGGATGTCGTCAATTAAACCATCATAGTTTCCGGTCGTAGATGTCTCCGAACCCATTCGCAGCGGTTGAAACGACCCAACCGACATGACCCCGGTTCCAGATGTTTCACTCGCGGTGCTCCATGTACCGGTAGCCTGGTTATAGACACTCAGTTCCAGATTAACACCCGAGCGTTTCGCCACAACGTAGTGCCAACCACCGTCAGTCAATGAGTTGTTAGTTGAAACACTGAAAACGGATGCACCATCACCAATCGTAAATGACAATTGACCGGTCCATTTAAATGAAAAGTCAAAACCGCCTCCATTTGATAGCCTGTTTCCGAAAACGCGGTCATCCTGGTCAGCCACATTGGTTTGTATCCAAAAGGCAACCGTAAAATCGTTCGTACCAAAACCTGCGAACTCGACAGCTGCTGCCGCACCGTATTTCATCAGAATATCGACGTCACCGGAAAAATCAGCTGCCTGATTTATTACTCCTGTTGGAGTAGTAACGCCGTTTATCAGGGTGGCGTTTGCAGTACCAGCCGAGTCGTCCCCATTGCCATCGAGTTTCCAGTGATGCATCAACCCGGTAGTTGTATCCAGACTCCCGTCAAATGCATTCTGAATAAACGCATCAGCGATCACACTCGCTTCGATTGCTCCTTCAGAAACTTCAAGATCCCAGTCTCCGTTTTTCAAAGCGTGGCCGGTGATATCGGTACTCGAAGCTACATCGGCTTCAGTCAGCATAGACAAGGTCTGCGCAAACAGCCGACCATCAGCGCTGGCCGATAAATTACACCCGTACAGAAGAATATCGCCATCGACATTTAGGGAATCTCCCCATTGTCGAATAGCAGCACTATTGACTAGCAAAGCCTCTTGATCTACCGAGACATCACCGAACTGCAATGCACCAACAGATGCATGCGATACGATGTGTATAGCGTCCAAATTTTCATACCGGGAAAGAATTTCTGCGATGGAAGCAGCAGGGTCTGTTGTTGCATCCAAAGTGACTATTGCGATTCGTTCGCCATCATCAAGCTGCGATTGCAGCAGCGCCTGCAATTCGACAATATCCGGCTGAGTGCCATCAACAATGACAAGCTCTGTGATCGCACTTAGCTCACTGGAATCAGCGCCACTCAAAAATTGAGTTTCTGAATGCTCAGACAATTTCGACAGCGCACGCTCGGGAGCATCCTCTTTGAGTGCAGCGTCATCGACCGGGTCGATAAGCGCAAGCAACGGCGCTGCATCAGCTGAATAAAGCACGCGAGATTCAAGCTGCTCAGCCCGCATTACGTTGCTTACAACATACGAATTTTTCGGGGAACGCGCCAAAGCCCAGCTCAAAATAAATGTCTGTGTTAACTGTCGGCGGTACCGGTAAAAACTGCACTAAATTCTGTGCGCACCGGCACAGTTTTTCCGGAATTGCGGGGTGTTTTACATTTTTTGAAACATGCTTTGCCAATACCAATGGATTTTATTAAAAATCAGTGAGTTAACTCCAAAAGAAAAGAATGCTCAGGCAACAAAAAACCACACAAAGCCAGCGTTATAGACGGAATGCAAAATGATTCCAGGGACGACAGATATATAGCGATCACGGGCCCAGCCAAAGGCCAGCGAGGGGACGAATACCAAAGCTGCCCACAACGGCGGCTGCGAGATCAGATGCATCGCTGCAAACACGACTGAGGTCAGCAGATTGGCAATGCTTATACCAAACCAGCTTTTACGAAAAATTTGTCGACCATACAAAGCGGATTGGATGCCACCACGAAATACAATCTCTTCGAGCACCGGCATAAGCAATGACAGTTTTAACCACATGAGCAATGGTGGAGGACCGACATGAGGCTGACCAATCAAATCCAGGGCAAGCCAGCACAACGGACCAGCTACAAGCGTTACGTAAAATGCCCAGTCGTACCAGAACTTGGTTTTCGTCACCACTTACTGCGGACTGTTTTCAATAACCTCTATGCGATTATTACCGGCGCGTCCTTCGGCGCTGGCATTGTCATAGAGAGGACGAGTCCCACCAAATGATCGCAGTACAAGTCGATTTGCTCTGACACCTTTACCAACCAGATAAGTACCCATGGTGCGCAATCTTGCGCGCGTCAGGATGGCCTGCTCTCTGACCGTTCCCTGATTATCGGTATGTGCATGAAGCTCTACCCTGGCTTGTGGATATTGCAAGAGCACATTAGCCAGAAAATCCAGCTGGTTAGTTGCTCCGGGCAACAGCAACTCTGTACCTTGTGCAAAGCTGACACCACTCAATACACCATCGAATAATGCACAGCCTGTGTTGCGAACTGGAAAGCCAGCTTTAGATCCCGGACATTGGTCCTGCGCATTTGGTATTGCATCACCATCAGAATCCAGACTTGTCGGTGCTGGTACTGCAGGCGTCGTTACAGCAGGAGTTGCGGGAACTGCAACTGTTGGCGCAGGCGGAGTTGCTTCAGGGACTGCAGTGGTTGGTGGCAACGCTGGCGGTGACCCTGCCGGTGGTCGAGCCGGCCTGGTTGGAAATCGTTTGCCACCTCCAAATCGTGCAACCAGTTGTAGTGAGCCAGAAGCTGCATCACGGTCGTGGTACATCCCTTCCAGTCGCATGGATAAATTATCGGTTAAAAACAGCTCTGCACCACCACCAGCACCGAAATAGACGGGTGAATCATTACTGAGTGGCACAGCAGTGTCACGATTTATATAACCTAGTGCAAATCGCCCGTAGAGCGCCAGCGATATCCCACCACGACGCAGACGGCTATCGTTGGTGTCGTAGATTCTGTACAGCAATGATGCATCAGCTGCCTGAAAGGGCACGATTTCATCGTCTTCCAGAACAGCTTCCCCCAGTGCATAAAGGGTTGCCTGAGCACTCGATCGATCATCGAGGTCGCGTCCAAAGAAAAAATTGCCACCGGTTCCTTGCCTACTGCTCAAGCCCAGACCCGGTTGCTCTGGGTTGGGTTGCAACCATGAAGCGCCACCGCCTATTCCGAAATACCATTGATCACCGAGCGCATAAGCACTCTTGATTGGCAGACAGATGCTGCACGCAAGCGCGAAAATTACTGACCTTTTCATTTATTTTTGCCGTGTGTCAAGCTGGTGACTAACTAAATAATAGTTGGCTTTTGAAAATTCGGGATGTCTAGTTTTACATGTTCAAGCTGATTCGTTCAGCCATCGTGCCACATCTTGCGCATAGTACGTCAACACGCCGTCACAGCCGGCTCGACGAAATGCCATCATCGTCTCAAGAACAACCTTCCGCTCATCTAGCCAACCAGCCTCGGACGCAGCCTTTAGCATCGCGTATTCGCCACTGACGTGATACGCAAATGTCGGGACACCAAATTCCTGTTTGGCACGACGCACAATATCCAGATAGGGTAATCCGGGTTTTACCATGATCATATCAGCGCCTTCTTGCAAATCAGCAGCAATCTCGTGCATCGCTTCATCGCTATTGGCGGGGTCAATTTGATAGGTGAATTTGTCTGCACCTGCAAGTGTTGCAGCTGCACCAACAGCATCACGAAACGGTCCATAAAATGACGACGCATATTTGGCCGAATAGCTCAGTATTCGTGTATGAGTAAATCCTTCTGCTTCGAGTGCCGCGCGAATATGGCCAACTCTTCCATCCATCATATCGGAGGGGCCAACGATGTCAGCACCGGCATGTGCATGAGATAATGCCTGCTTCACCAGCACTTCAACGGTTGCATCATTAACAATGTAGCCGCTGTCATCCATCAACCCGTCGTGTCCGTGGGGCGAATACGGATCGAGCGCAATATCAGTCATAACGCCCAACTCAGGAACCGCCTGCTTCACCGCTCTTATTGCTCTTTGCGCCAGGCCTGAGGGGTCATAGGCACCGGCACAATCATCCGTTTTCGCGTCATCGTTGGTTACCGGAAACAAGACGATGACTGGAATCCCTAATGAATGGACAATTTTTGCCTCTTTCACCAGCGCTGCTATGCTCACCCTTTGCACGCCCGGCATAGACGGAATATCAACATTAGGGCCATCACCGTCGATAACAAAATACGGTTGAATCAACATGTTGGGGTTGATTTCATGCTCGCGCATCAAATCCCGCGAAAACCGGTCGCGACGCATCCGACGTGGCCGGTTGGCCGGAAAGGGACTGCGAATACCAAATTGAGTGTTGCTCATTGCAGAAAACGGCTCGATGGTTGTTAGGATCACTGAAAATGCGAAAGCCACAATTGGCACTAAGCCACTTACGGCGTTATGATCGTAGTTTACGCAATGTCACTCAACAGCGCATTAATCGCGCGGTTCGGCACCATAATTATGTCCTTTTACATAAAACTAGGTATTCTGATTTGCGTTGGCAGTATGGTTGCGTGGTTCGCAATACAAGGCCTCGTGCTTTCAACTGATCACCTGCCCGATCGGTTCAGTGCATCCAACACAAACTACTCAAAAAGCGAGGAGTCTGCAGATAAGGATGCAACCGGAATAGAAACTTTCGACGAGATCGTGGACGAGAAAACTGCACTCGAAAAACAGAAACGCAGCATGGCGGAAAAGTCACTCGACCAAAACGAAATACTGGCTGAAGACAACGCGGGTGGTAGCAACCAGGCGACCCGCTCTGACAGCGATGCTGATATGCAAGTTAATAGTATAAATAAAACGGCTGTTAACAGTGAGCCTGGCGAAACCAGATCGGACAAACAACTTGTTCGAAACAAGATCAACAAAGCCGATAAAAAACCGGTGGCAATAAGAAAATCAGAAAAAATAGTGCAAGCGCTTGATGTTGCCTACGCGCCACCAAACGATACGAAGTGCAGCAATCCTACAAACGAGATTATCAAAGTTGGTGTTAACTATCGAGCTACATCCTATGCCATCAAAGGACACAGCCTTACCAATATCGATAAACTGATTCAACTGTATAACGAATGTGGTGGCGGCAAATTGCTGGTGCTGCAAAATGCCGAAGGACTCGGTGACACAGAAGAGCGGTTGATTCAACAGCGCAAGGACGAAGTAAAGTATTATTTGCTACAACGGCGTGTGCCGAAAGATGACATGATATTTCCGGATAATTTGTGATAAACCGCTACACAGTAATTGGCCAACCTGTATCCCACAGTGTTTCGCCAGCCATCCATCATATGTTTGGCGAACTCACTCAGCGACGTCTGCTCTACACCAGAACTGAAGCAACTGAGGCAACCTTTGCAACGGTTGTTAAAGACTGGCAGGCATCCGGTGCTATGGGCTGCAATATAACCGCTCCGTTCAAGCAACTCGCTGTCTCGGTTTGCGATCGACTGAACGACAGCGCAAGGCTAGCCAATGCCGTTAATACCATCGAAATGCACAAAGACGGATCACTTGTAGGGCACAACACTGATGGTGCCGGACTGCTTGCAGATATCGAAAAGAATAAACACATCAGTATCGATGGTAAACGTGTGCTGCTGCTCGGTGCAGGTGGCGCGGCACGAGGTGTTATTGCCCCTTTGCTGAATGCACAACCAGCATGCCTGCACATTGCCAATCGCACTGTTGAGCGTGCACAAGAGTTAGCCGGTTCGTTTGCATCAATGGGTGCGACCAATTTCAGTAGTTTTAATGAACTATCACAAGAAGCAAAATTCGATATTATTATCAATGCCACCAGCATGGGGTTTGATAGTGGAGCACCTCCAATACCGGTCAGTACTGTCGGGCCCGGCACGTTTGGTTATGACATGATGTACAGCAAAAATCAAACACCCTTTCTTGGCTGGTGCGAACAAACCGGAATGAAACAATTCACAGACGGGTTCGGCATGCTCGTTGAACAAGCTGCCGATGCGTACCTGATCTGGGAAGGGGTAAGACCCAAAACACGTAAAGTCTATCTGGCATCCGATGACATTATCAACAGCACGAGTGGTTTAAGCTTCGAAAAATGAGTATTGCATTGACAAGGCGTATTTTCATTGTACTCAGCATTGCCTGTTTAGTGCTGCTCAATAATTCGGTTGTCGCTAAAGACCAACCGCAAGAGAAACTGCTCCGTGTAAAACTGACTATAGCTGGTAAAACACTATTAACCGAAGTTGCTAACACCCCGGACCAGCGCTACATGGGACTCAGTTTTCGCCGAAAACTGGCCGAAAATGAAGCTATGCTGTTTGTGTATCAACGAGAACAGGCACTGACATTTACCATGCGCAACACTCTTCTACCATTATCTATTGCCTATATTTCAAAAGATTTCGTCATCAATGAAATTATCGACATGCCTGTCGGACCCAATCAACTGTTCCCTTCTAAAGTGCCTGGCCAGTATGCATTAGAAGTTAACCAGGGTTGGTTTGAGCGCAACCAGGTTCGTGTTGGCGAACAAATAAAAATGCAACCAGATTAAACCATCGTGCAATACAAAAAACTAGGCAACACCAATATAGACATCAGTCAACTCTGCCTCGGCAGTATGACCTGGGGTACACAAAATACCGCTCGAGAAGCGTGTGAACAAATCGATTACTCAATCGACAAAGGCGTTAACATAATCGACACCGCCGAGCTATATCCAGCTACACCGCTCGGCGCCGAGACACAAGGCCGCACCGAAGAGTATATTGGTGAGTGGGTAAAAACTTCGGGAAAAAGAGCCGATGTGCTACTTGCTACAAAAGTTGCAGGCAATGGGCCGAAATGGATAGACAATGGCTGCGACATCAGTGCAACAAAGATTCGTAAATCTCTGGAAGGTTCCCTGCGTCGGCTAAACACCGACTATGTTGATCTCTATCAGCTGCATTGGCCGAACCGTGGCTCCTATCATTTTCGTCAGTCGTGGAATTACAACCCGGCCAGTCAAAACAAGCAGGTATTTCTCGAACATATAGTTGAGGTTTTGGAAGAGCTGCAATCACTCGTTAGTGAAGGTAAGATCCGCCATATTGGCCTGTCTAATGAATCTTGCTGGGGAACTTCGCAGTTTTTATCGATTGCCGAAAAGCACAACCTGCCAAGAGTAATGACAGTGCAAAACGAATACAGTCTTTTACAGCGCATATTCGATCTGGACTTCGCTGAACTTGCACACCATGAGGAGGTGGGTCTGTTAGCTTTCTCACCGTTATCTTGCGGTATGTTAACCGGTAAGTACGACGACAACGCTGTTCCCGAAGGGTCTCGAAGAAGTCTCAATAAAAGTTTAACCGGACGGCTTTCCGATAAGAGCGAACCGGCAATGAGACGCTACAATGCACTTGCTCGCAAACACCAACTAGACCCGGCTCAAATGGCGCTGGCATTTTGCATGACACGACCGTTCGTAGCATCCGTTATATACGGTGCAACCACCATGGACCAGTTGAAGAATAATTTAGAAGCAGCAAACCTTACACTTAGCGAAGAAGTTATGGGCGGTATCGCCGACATTCATCGCGATTACCCTATTCCAATGTAGTTGACGAAGCTGGTTGTGACGAAAATACTAGTGACGAAAATGCCGAATCCCGGTAAACACCATTGCCATCCCATGCTCATCGGCAGCTTGAATAACTTCAGCGTCGTTACGTGAACCGCCTGGCTGAATGACAGCCGCAATACCAACTTCTGCCGCGTGATCAATTCCATCGCGAAATGGGAAAAAAGCATCTGAAGCCATCACCGCACCTTTAACTTCCAATCCGCCATCTGCCGCTTTTATGGCAGCAATTTTCGCGGAATACACTCGGCTCATTTGCCCGGCACCGACACCAACCGTTGCTTTGTCATTGCAGTAGACAATGGCATTCGACTTAACAAACTTAGCAACGTTCCAGGCAAACAAAAGATCCTGCACCTGCTCATCAGTTGGTTTGAATTTACTCACTACTTGAATGTCATTAATGTTCAGGCTGTGCAGATCATCATCCTGAACCAGCAAGCCACCTGAGACCGGTTTAAATTGTAATTTGTTTTCAAGTGCTGGCAATGACACACAGTCGAGAAGTCTGACATTTGGATAAGCTTCCAGAACCTCCGCCACGCCGGCCTGCATCCCCGGTGCAATAATTACTTCAACAAACTGACGCGCAGTTATTGCTTTCGCCGTTTCGACATCAAGACTGCGGTTAAAAGCAATAATGCCGCCGAAGGCCGATGTTTCATCTGTCTTAAATGCGCGATCATAAGCCCTGAACAACGAGTCTGAAACACAAACACCACACGGGTTAGCATGCTTAACGATGACGCAAGCGGGTTCGACGAACTGCCGAACACAAGCCAATGCAGCGTCGGCGTCCATAACATTATTGTATGAAAGTGCTTTACCTTGAAGAAGCTTAGCTGCAGCTAACGAACCAGCTGCTGGTTGTTTTTCGTGATAAAAGGCTGCAGCCTGATGCGGATTTTCACCATAACGAAGTTCACCGGCCAAATCGTACTGGCGATTTAACGTGCGCGGAAAGCCGTTTAGTTGGGACGCATTGCCCGCCTTATCTATACGGCCAAGAAAATCGGCGATCATGCCGTCGTAATGAGCAGTATGTTCAAACGCTTTTACAGCCAGATCGAAACGAAGTTGCTTCTGTGCAGATTCACCTTCCTGTAATGCAGCTATAACGCGTGGGTAATCCGCCGGATCGGTAACTACTGAAACCGATGCGTGATTCTTAGCCGCAGAACGAACCATTGCCGGCCCGCCAATATCTATATTTTCGATAGCATCATCGAAATCGACAGGAGACTGCGCGACGGTTTGCGCGAATGGGTAGAGGTTGACAACGACAAAATCGATGGGCGCTATGCTGAGCTCTTGCATAAGCTCGTCATCAATTCCGCGCCTTCCCAGAATGCCACCGTGCACCGTTGGGTGTAAAGTTTTCACCCTGCCCGACATCATCTCAGCCGCACCAGTATGCGAGGCAACGTCAGTTACCGTTAACCCTTTCTCCCTGAGTAAAGTCGCTGTTCCACCGGTAGATAACAAGGTATACCCTGCGCCATGAAGTGCTTTTGCCAACAAAGCAACGTCGGTTTTATCAGAAACACTCAGTAACGCACATCGAGAAGTCGCCTGGGTAGTCAAAGCTTATGACTTGTCAGCTAACTTTCCACGCAATGTACCACGGCTAATACCAAGCCATTGCGAAGCTTTACTTTGATTACCACGACATTCCTTTAATACGTAGTCGATTAACGCGGATTCTACTTGCCGCATTACCATGCGGTGCAGATCATGCGGCACCTCTCCATCGAGCATTTCAAAATAACGATCAAGTTCACCGTTGACGCAACGCTGCAATGCAGTTTCGTCTTTAGTTTGAATTGGTGGGTTCATTGTTGTAGATTTTTGATCCATAAATTACTCAGGCAGCTGCCGCAAAGTTTGATGGGCAGGTGAAAAATTCCTCAATTATCGCAAGCTGATCGGTAGCAGATTCCATGGTGTACGCGCGCGCTCTGAAAGCAGCAGCGTTGTGTAACCCTTTGCAGTACCACGCGATATGCTTACGCGCAATTCGAAGACCAGTGTACTCACCATAAAGCGAGTAGAGGCCAATTAAATGCGTTGTCAAGGTCTCGTATATTTGTTGTGTTGTTGGTGCTGGCGGCGTGGCACGCCCAGCTAGCTGTTCAGTAATAGACTTGAATAACCAGGGATTACCCTGCGCTGCTCTACCTATCATAACGCCATCGGCACCCGTTAGTGCCAAAACTCTTGTTGCGTCTTCAGCACAAGTGATATCACCATTGGCTATAACCGGAATGCTGACAGCGTCTTTTATTTGTGCAATTGTTTCGTATTCAGCTTCACCTTTAAAGCGATCGGCCCGTGTTCTGCCATGCACTGCAAGTGCAACAACCCCTTCTGCTTCTGCCAGTTTTGCAATTGCAACACCGTTACGTTCAGCACGGTTAGGTCCGGTGCGAATTTTTAAAGTTACCGGCACATCCACGCGGCTTACCACCGATTTTAAAATTTCTTTAATTAGTTCGGGGTGCTCAAGCAATGCAGAACCGGCAGCGCGGTTACACACTTTCTTTGCCGGGCAACCCATGTTTATATCAATAACTTCTGCACCATATTTAACGTTAAGTTCAGCAACATCTGCGAGCGCTACCGGATCGGCACCAGCAATTTGAACAGCATGTGGCAAGCCATTGTCAATGCGTGTTATTCGATGACGGGTTTTTTTTGTTGCAAACAACAATGCATCGCTGGAAATCATTTCAGATGCAGCGTAGCCCACACCCTCACGTGCACACAATTGTCGAAACGGTGCGTCGGTAATGCCTGCCATAGGTGCAAGAAACACGTTATTCAGGAGTTTATGTGGGCCTATTTCCAGCATTCAAAAGTTGGATTGTAAGTAAGGGAAAACATCCTAATACAGATCGTCAAAAAAAAAAACCTGACGCACTAACAAAAATAAATTGCAATTACTTTAACGACAATTTTACGATTTAAATTCCCGAAAATAGAATTCGAACGATTGTGCATCCTGACCCGGATCGGTCACTTCCAAAGTAACATCGAGTTGCTGTCCAGCCTCGATCGTGCTACCCGCTTCCCATCCCGGTTGATAGTCTGCCGGTGAAAAATCCTGCTTTGCAACTGTACGCCCAACTCGATTGGACAAAACCATATGCAACAGCGGGAGCTGCTGCGCAAATTCGGCATCATTTCGAAACGAGACATTAACCACCAATGCATTTGGTGTGTTGGGGTGAGAGTAGACATTACGTTTCACCATCTTTAACGATGCCACATCAACACGCGCTGGGAGCGTACAGCCGATAACTTTACAACCCGCTGATATTATCGGTCGCATGGTCGGATTGTTATAGAGTTGCGGCCGAGTCCGGTAAGCAAACAATGAACCGAGCAACACACCCAGCAAAGCCAGCATTGACAGACGAAAAATCCACGGGTTAGAGCTTCTCTGGGGCGCGGCTAGATCAGGAACGCTGTTGTCGTGAGTGTCGGCCACCGCTGCGCTATTGGCAGGTGTGCTCGGCGCTACGGCCGGTGCCGGCTTCTGTGGCGGAGCCGGCATCACTGCCGGAGCGAACTCTGCAGTGCCTGATGCAGCTGCCGTAGAGCGTGTCTGAGCGTCTTTCGAATCGCGGTAATTGAAGATGAGCGGTTCGCGAGGTTGTTCATCGGCGACAAAATCAACGTCGGCGTAAGTATCCTGGTCGCTGGTACCAGGTACTGGTTTTCTGCGAGCCGTTGTCGCGTCTGCATCAATTGTTACATCGTGCACGAACAATGTATCGCTGAAAGTCTCGTCATTCGCCATTTCGACTGAATCAAAGTCGAAGTCGGGTGTATCTCGGGTTTGATCAAAGTAGGCGATTTCGGGAAGATCAGCTTCTTCAGAAAACAGATCAAAATCTGAGTAGGTCACATCAAGAGATGATGTGTCGTTGTGCAGTCCGGCCAGTGCAGCTGCACCCGAGGTATTCAGGTTGGACGCAGGCACAGCCTTCTGCGTCTTATCGTCACCGTCGATCTCTTGCGACGAGCGCAACTCTTCCAGAGCATCAAAGATGCTCAGGCATTCACCACACCGGACGCGCGTGTCGCTCGATGAGAGAAGCTCTCGCGACACTTCGAATACCGTTTGGCAATTCGAACATCGTGTTTGTGGATTCTTTGCAGCGTCCAATTGTGAGCTGGGGTAGGCCATTCGTCATGTCGGTCGGCGAGTCGCAGTAATTAGCGCCCAACCATTAGTTGCCGTTGCCGGCTCTAGGTCGAACCAATTATTGTAGCGCATGCCGAGCTCGACGACCTGTTCCTCAAGAATACCTGACATTAACAGTACTCCACCAGCGCGAAGCATGCTTGCAAAACGTTCTGACAGAGTTGTTAACGGTTCAAACAAAATATTGGCGACAAGTACGTCTGCATTGTCTATCCGAAGCGCATCTGGTGTGCTGACAAACAGCTGCTCACCAACGCCATTATCGACAGCATTTTGACGTGTGGCAATGAGCGCCTGCTCGTCGATATCAACGGCATAGACCGACGTTGCACCTAATTTCGCTGCCGCTATAGCCAGAACGCCCGAGCCGCATCCATAGTCAACGACAGTAGCACCCTGCAACGGTGTATCGCTGCTTTTCGTATCTTTGCCAAACCACTTGAGACACTGTGCTGTGGTCTCGTGTGTACCCGTACCAAAAGCCAGACCCGGGTCCAGATGAACTATCACAGCATTTGCATCTGGTGCTTCCCGATGCGACGGACATACCCACAAACGTGGTCCAAATTGCATCGGATGGTAATCCTCCATCCAGGTTCGTTCCCACTGCGCATCGGCCAGCACACGCAATTCATATGCGGGCACGCCTATTCCCTCACTTTTTGCCGCCAGCTGCAGGTTTATGGTCAGATCATCGGTGTTCTGTGCTTGTGCAAACAAACCTACCAGCACGATGTTATCCCACAGCCGCATCTCCCCTGGTGCGGGCTCGAGGATAGGTTGGTCGTTCTTGTCCTGGTAGGTAACCGATACAGCACCCGCCGTGAACAACCATTGTTCAAGTTGTTCGACCGATTCAGGTGTGGCAGTTACCGCAATTTCTGGCCAGTCGCCGGTGGTCACAACCGATTACTGCAGATCGAGCTTTTGCTCGAGATAGTGAATGTCGGTACCACCTTTAAGAAAAGCTTCATCATTGAATATATCTATATGCAGCGGAATATTAGTGGTAATACCATCAATGAACACTTCACTTAGCGCACCACGCATGCGCGACATAGCTGTTTCCCGAGTCATGCCCTTCACAATCAGCTTGGCAATCATGGAATCGTAGTACGGCGGCACCTTGTATCCATTATAAATATGCGTATCCATTCGAACGCCCAGCCCACCGGGTGCATGATATTGCGTGATTGTTCCTGGTGAAGGCATAAAAGTTTGCGGGTCTTCTGCATTGATACGACATTCGAAGGCAAAACCACTAACAACAATATCTTCCTGTTTGTAAGGCAGCTCGCGTCCTTCAGCAACCAGAATTTGCTGTTTAATGACATCGACACCCGTAATCATTTCGGTAACCGGATGTTCAACCTGTACACGCGTGTTCATTTCTATGAAATAAAATTCACCATTTTCGTAAAGAAATTCGAACGTGCCAGCGCCTCGGTAACCAATACGTTTACAAGCATCTGTGCAGCGCTTACCCATGTCATTCCGGGTGTGTTCGTCGATGCCAGGTGCCGGCGCCTCTTCAACGACCTTTTGGTGCCTGCGCTGCAAGGAGCAATCTCGTTCCGCCAGATGAATTGCGTTGCCATGAGTATCGGCGATAACCTGAAATTCGATATGGCGCGGCGTGGTCAGGAATTTTTCCATATACACCACCGGATTATTGAACGCCACCGCTGCTTCGCTGCGGGTCAAGGCGATCGATTTCTCCAGTTCTTCGTTGTTGTGTACAACTCGCATACCACGGCCACCACCTCCGCCTGAAGCCTTGATAATAATCGGGTAACCAATCTTCTCGGCCAGTCTGCGATTCTCGGCATGATCATCACCCAGTGGTCCATCAGAACCAGGCACACAAGGCACACCGGCTGCACGCATTTCACGGATAGCGCTGACTTTGTCACCCATGATGCGAATAGTGTCGGCCGTTGGGCCTATAAAGACAAAACCACTGGACTCGACGCGCTCAGCAAAGTCGGCATTTTCTGCAAGAAAACCATAACCGGGATGAATCGCATCGGCCCGGGTGATTTCGGCCGCCGATATAATGGCCGGAATATTCAGGTAGCTATCGAGGGACGAGGGTGGTCCGATGCACACCGCTTCATCTGCGAGTCGCACGTGTTTAAGATCGCGGTCAGCAGTTGAATAGACCGCTACAGTCTGAATGCCCATATCTCGACAACAGCGCATAATGCGCAAGGCAATCTCGCCACGGTTGGCGATCAGTACTTTTTTTAGTGGTTTTACCATGGGAGCGTTCAATCAATCACGATAAGCGGTTCGCCGTACTCGACCGGCTGCCCTTCCTCAACCACGATGGCTCGAACCGTACCGCTGGTTTCAGCAACAATCTGGTTCATGATTTTCATTGCCTCGATGATGCATAGCGTATCGCCTTTTGAGACCGACTGGCCTATATCAACAAACGGCTTGGCACCCGGTGTAGGTGATCGATAGAACGTGCCGACCATCGGCGATTCGACGATGGTACCCGGGGGCAAAAGGTCTGCTGAATTGTCTTCGGTGGCAGCGGTATCTGCCGGTCCGGTAGCGGCACCAGAATAAACTGTCGGCGCAGGCGATTGCGGTGCTGACACGGGCACGCTTACAACATTAGAACCGCGTGCAATCCGCACCGATTCCTCACCTTCAACAATCTCAATTTCGGTAACATCCGAGTCTTCCAGTAACTCGATTAGTTTTTTGATTTTTCGAATGTCCATGCTTTTCTCAAGAATGCATTATCTGGATAGCCAACTGACAATACTTTGTATTGCCAAACCTAGATGTGCGAAGATACCACCAATTTGCGGATGGTTACAGACATTTAGCAACAAACTGGCACCTTATTAAGGGGTATAACTATTTCCGCAATCGACCCTACCCTCGCCTTCGCTTCACTTGATCCGCACCAGATTCTAGATGCTATAGACGCTCACGGATGGCAAACAGATGGACGCGTTTCTGCGCTGAACAGTTACGAGAACCGCGTTTACTCCATCGGTTTGGAAGACAATACAAGCGTGGTCGCCAAATTCTACCGCCCGGAGCGCTGGACCGATGAAGCCATCCTGGAAGAACACCAGTTTTGTGATTCGCTGGTCGAGAATGATTTGCCGGTTATTGCTCCTTTAAAATCAACTACCGGTGAATCGCTGTTCACGCAGGGCGTTTTTCGGTTCTGTGTGTTTCCAACAGCGGGGGGCAGACCACCCGAACTCGACAACGACGACCAGCTGCTGGTCATCGGGCGTGCACTTGGCCGTTTGCATTTAAGCGGCGATACTCATCAATTTCAGCATCGCCCCCTGATTACACCCGAACGACTTGGAGATGAGTCAGTGGCTTTTCTGGAAACCGCTGAAATGGTACCCAGTGATGTGCGCACGGCCTATTTTTCTCTGGTGCATGAAATTATGCCTGTGGTGCACCAGCGCTTTGAAGAACTTGCCAACCTGCATACGTTCTGCATTCACGGCGATTTTCATCCGGGCAATATATTGTGGGGGCGTGACGACACACCGCACCTGCTGGATTTTGATGACACCGGCACCGGGCCGGCTATTCAGGATTTATGGATGTTCATTTCAGGTGATCGGCAGTATGCGCAAGCCCGGCTGGGTTGTTTGCTGGATGGCTATCACGAGTTTCGGGAATTCGATGATCGAGAGCTGGCACTGATCGAACCGCTTCGAGCACTTCGGATTATTCACTACGCGGCGTGGATTGCCAAACGATGGCAAGACCCGGCATTTCAACGGGCATTTCCGTTCTTCGCAGGCAACAGATTCTGGGACGAGCACATTTTATCGTTGAAAGAACAACGCTGGGCGCTTGATGAGGCGCCACTTATCTATTAAAACAGATTGAACTTGCCCGTTACGCAACCAGTTACATGGCTAGTTTCCGGGCTTTTATACCCGACGCAACACTAATGATGCGTTGGTACCACCGAAGCCGAAGCTATTGGACATAACCGTGTCCAGTTTCGCATCATCAATTCGACTGACAACAATATTCATATCGCTGGCTGCCTCATCGAGCGTATCGATATTCGCTGATGCTGCAATAAATCCAGCCTCCTGCATTAGCAATGTGTAAATTGCTTCCTGAACACCTGCTGCACCCAACGAATGACCCGACAGCGATTTTGTTGAACTGATATTCGGACAGTCATTGCCAAATACTGCTCTGACCGCTTTTAATTCGGCAATATCTCCAACCGGCGTGCTGGTGCCATGCGCATTGATATAATCGATAGGTGTATCAACTGTGGCACTGGCAAGCTTCATACAACGCTGGGCACCTTCACCTGACGGAGCAACCATATCGTGACCATCGGAACTCGCTCCGTAGCC
>Ga0114956_1000508_pt1 | contig 28580 bp, 19 predicted proteins | sample MaitaG_FD_87304 | JGI IMG/M metagenome (GOLD analysis project Ga0114956, IMG submission 87304) | Marine algal microbial communities from Maine, USA - Maine_Asex2 metaG | ecosystem: Host-associated > Algae > Red algae > Unclassified | place: Maine, USA | collected 2015-01-05
ACATGGCGAGGAACCACGCATCATTCCCTGCAAGAATAAGGAGACAGAATTAGACGCAATAAAAGAACGAATAAATGAATTTGAGACCAGTGAATACAATTCATTGGGAATCATTTGTAAGACACAAAAGCAAGCTGATGCGCTCAATGAATCGCTCAATAATCTTTATCAAATCAATTTGTTAAATGTGGCAAGTGTGGCCTTCGGAAGTGGGATCGTTATTACTACAGCGCATTTGGCAAAGGGCTTGGAGTTTGATCAGGTTATTGTGCCTTATTGTACGGATAAAAATTATCAGACCGAGCCCGATCAGCAGATGTTGTATGTCGCCTGTACCAGAACGATGCATAAGCTTTCCTTAACGCATACTGGTCAAGCAAGTAATTTCATTGTGTGAATTAATTTCGCAACCGTTAACTGTAACTCTTTTCTTTTTGCAGACTTACGGCTATTGATAAAAGTGACTAATCCATCCAGCTCTGTAATACAAAAAACATTCATCCCTCATAAAAAATCAATTGATGCTATTTTTAATACCTTCGAAAACACCGCTTGATTTACTACAAGCATGACACCTCAATTGACCCTTAAAAAAGGGCATCATTGGCTTTAATGAAGCTACATCAAAATCATCGACGAGTTTTTCCAGCCAGTCAAGTTCATTGCTTAAATTCAAATTTTCGATGTCAATTTTTGTCTTGTTTTCATTAAAAACAGGATCCCTGTCGTATGAATTCAACACGTTGTCTTCGTTCCAAAGAAAACTCTCCGCTTCGCAAGATGGGCAAACAAACATGTACTCATCATTTCCGCTAAAGCACAGAAAAACTTCAGCTTCCTTGTGCTTCATTCCAGTGACCAGATGAGTTATTAGAAAATTCCTCTTCTCATTCTCATCGAGAAACTCAAGGCCTAAGCTTGACTCATCCACAAGTAATCTAAATGTCTTGACGGATTCATGGAAAGAATCTTTAATTCTTGTTTTGATTTCAGCACTAAAAGTATCGTCGTGAAAGAAATCATTTAATAGGCAATCATCAAATCCCAGGAGTACAATTCCAAGAGATAGAATCAAATCCATCTTAAAATGACCGAGCTTACAATTCTTAATAAGATCTACTAAATGCGGAAAAGCGGCAATGGTATTTTCATAGACTGAGCCTTGGTGATAAATGTATTCCCATATCAACTCATTGGCCGTTTCCTTACTTTTAGTCTTCAGCAATTTTTGAATCAAAAAAGGAATTTCCTCAGAATTACCATAAGGACTTTCCAACTCTCTCCAAAATTCGATTTCATCTAAGTTCAACATATCACAAATTACCAAAGCCATTCCAATACTATAAGCCAAGCACTTCCTTAAATCAATTAATTCCTCAGATCAATAGCTCCAAATGAATACTTACTTAAAACCAAATCCACCCAAAGCACCCAACAAAATATAGTCAGCACTGTAATCCGAAAAGATCAATTCTTCCCTAATTACCTCTAGTTCTCCTAAGCCAGCAATTTCCATAATAATATCAATATCATTTGTGGGACGAAAGTGGAATATTAACTTTCTTTCAAGACAGTAAAGGAAGTCTTAAAACCTGTCGAATGTTGGTAGATGTCTTCGATGAACTCGAGACCGTACTTGGCCAGATATTCCACCACATTGTCGCGGCGCTCTTGCAGCGATTTACCAGGAAAAAGACTCGACTTTACAGAACGCAAGCGCGTACTGCTGGTTTGATGTTTGCGTTTTTCCGCACGCAACATTTTTGATTCCAAGTTGTCCAGCGATTTGAGTTGGCGTTTCTTCTCCCCTTCCCCAGCGGCTTCGAGAGAAGGATCGGTGGCTTTCATTTTCGCAATAATGCCTTCGAAAATGGCTTCAATTTTGGCTTTTTCGTCTGCGAGCTGTAAGTCTTCGCCGAAATTATCGACAATGAAGTTTTTGACCAGTGCATCTTCCTGCTGCCAGAATTTTGAAAAGTCAATGTTCAACTTGCCCATTTTCTTCTGGTTGGCTTCGTCAATCCACACAAAAGTGTTGCGTAACTGAAGCGCAGGATAGGTCAATCCACGGTGCTGGAAAGTAGACTTCAATTGCATCCAATAAGCCAACTCCCCTCCTCCACCGATGTAAGCCAAATTGGGCAAGACCGTTTCTTGAAAAAGCGGACGACATAAAACATTCGGGCTAAAAGCAATACTGTTCTCCTTCAGTTCCTTTTCGAAACAAGCCGTCGTAAAAACCCGATCGGATCCCACCAATTCCCATTTTTCAGAATCGTCCTTGCTTTTTTCAATGCGGTAACGTTGGCTGCCTTCTAAAAAGAACAAATTGATGTCTCGCGGATAAGCCTGAACCGGAAAGTTGTGGGCTTCGAGCGCTGCATTGCTTTCCTCCACGCCCTTCTTCACAAAAGAATCGAATATCTCAGCGTGAAACAGGTCAGTGGCCAGCGCCTTCAATCGCTCATCGTGTTGATCCAATACCAACAAGCCCTTCTCCGCAAATAGCTCATTCAAAAAGGCCGCTGCTGAGGTTCCGTAATTTCGATCTTGTAAGAAATGTTTCCGAAGCAGTTCAACGGTATTTCGTGCAAATTCCGAATCACCCAATTCAGCAGTAATTTTTTCAATGAGGTGGCCCAAAGAATTGGAATCCAAATCACCACTGGCACCCACATAATTGTGATCCCATTGTTGCTTTTCACCGAAGAGGTAAAAGTGATCGATCTCGTCGATGTCGTGGTCTTCCGTGTGCATCCAAAAAACAGGAACAAAATTGTAATCGCTGGAAACAGCATTGGCTTCTTCCGCCAATTTTACAGCATGGAGGGCTTTGTAAATGCAATACAAAGGTCCGGTGAACAGGTTGATCTGATGAGCCGTGGTAAAGCAGAAGGTGTTCTCCTCCTTTAAGAAGTCTATGTTTTTCTGCTGAAGCGGATGTGCGCCAAAACGATCGATCTGGGATTGAAAAATCGAGGCAAGTATGCTGCGATCTACCTTGTAATTGGCTTTTTTGGCCGCTACTTTGGCGAGAAGGTTTTCAGTCGTAATTTTCTCCCCTGCAAATGACTGCACTTTGGGATTGCCTTCCAAATGACCCAAAATGAGCTCATTGAAAAAGGGCGTATCGCGTTGATTGACTACTGTTGCCTGAACCATGGAAAATTAACGGTGAAGTTCGGAATAAGTTTGGGTTCCATTTCCGAAAAACAGTCAATGCATTGTTAATCGATCGTTAATCATGCCTATTCATGAACGAGCTGACCGATCAAATCGAATTCTGTCGCGTCGACGATCTTTACCATGGCAAAATCTCCAAGGCGAACGAAATTGTCTACGGCAGAAACGACCACTTCATTGTCTACTTCGGGGGAATCGAATTCGGTTCGGCCAATGAACTTGTCTCCCTCTTTGCGATCAAAGAGCACTTTCAAAGTCTTCCCGATTTTGTTCCGATTGCAATCGAGCGAGATGTCTTGTTGAACGTCCATGATGTATGCAGCGCGTTCTGCCTTCTCTTCTGGCGACACATCGTCTTCCAGCTCGGCTCCACTGGTATTCTCCTCATGCGAATATTCAAAGACACCCAAACGGTCGAACTTTGCTTCCTTGATGAACTCGGCGAGCTCTTCGATATCTTCCTGGGTTTCTCCAGGGAAACCCACCAACATGGTAGTACGAATGGCAATCTCCGGCAAACGTGCACGGATTTTAGCGAGAAGGTCAACCGTGTATTCTTTCGTTGTTTGCCGACGCATGGCGGTGAGCACACGATCGGTAATATGCTGCAATGGCATATCGAGGTAGTTGCAAACCTTATCGCATTCGGCCATCGCATCAATGATGTCCAATGGGAACTTGCTTGGGTAGGCGTAGTGCAAACGAATCCATTCAATGCCTTCCACCTTGTTTAGCTCGCGGAGCAACTTTGGAAGTTCGCGTTTTTTGTAAATGTCGAGCCCATAATAGGTGAGCTCCTGCGCAATCAGCATGATCTCTTTCACACCATTTGCCGCCAAATTTTTTGCTTCCGTGATGATTTGCTCAATGGTCTTGCTCACATGCTTACCTCGCATGAGCGGAATGGCACAAAACGAACAAGTACGGTTACAGCCTTCCGAAATTTTGAGGTAAGCGTAGTGTTGAGGAGTCGTTAAGTTGTTGCGTTCCCCCAACAACTCGTGCTTGTAATCGGCACCCAATCGTTCGAGCAACATCGGCAACTCCAAGGTCCCGAAATAAGCATCCACTTCTGGAATTTCCTTTTCTAAATCTTCGCGGTAACGTTGCGACAAACAACCCGTAACGTAAAGCTTCTCAATCTGCCCTTCTTCTTTGCGCTTTACCTGTTCAATAATTGTGTTAATGGACTCTTCCTTGGCACGATCAATAAACCCACAGGTATTGACGATCACAATATTCGCTTCCTGATCGGTTTCATGTGCTACTTGAAACTGATTGGCAGCCAACTGGCCGGCAATCTCTTCGGAATCTACCATATTCTTGGAACAACCAAGGGTGATGAGATTGACCTTATCCTTTTTGAGACTTTTCGTTTTCACGATTATTGGATTGCTGAATGGGTGAATGAATATTGAATGGTGAATCGCAACATTTGCGTGCTCCACGATGAGCGAATACGATTTCGCCACTAACTTTCTTCTAAATTAGAAAAAATCAAATGCCTTGAAACAGGCTGTCAATGAATTCTGTTTTGTCGAAGGCTTGCAATTGGTGCACCTGCTCTCCGACTCCAATGTATTTGATTGGAATTTTGAATTGATCGGCAATTGCCAATACAACACCACCTTTGGCAGTGCCATCAAGTTTGGTAACGGTAAGACAAGTTACATCGGTAGCCGCCGTAAATTGCTTGGCTTGTTCGAGCGCATTTTGTCCAGTAGAACCATCAAGAACGAGCATGACATCATGTGGAAAATCTTCATCGATCTTTTTCATCACTCGCTTGATCTTTGTTAGCTCGTTCATCAGGCCGACCTTATTATGTAGTCGACCAGCGGTATCGAGCAAGACGATATCGTACTCACCTTCTTTCGCTGCCTTGGCAGTATCGAAGGCAGTTGAAGCCGGATCTGATCCCATTTCGTTGGCGATGATGGGGCATTCGGTTCTTTCAGCCCACACTTCTAATTGCGCAATGGCTGCTGCACGGAAAGTATCTCCGGCACCTAAGAGCACCTTTTTCCCTTGCATTTTAAACCGAGCCGCCAGTTTACCAATGGTGGTAGTTTTTCCTACACCATTTACCCCAACAACCATCAAGATGTAAGGTTTACCTCCAGTATCAGGAATGGTGAATCCTTGATTATCGGGTGTATTGCTTTCACTAAGCAAACCATGCATTTCCTCTTTCAACAAACGGCGCAAATCATCAGAGTTGATGAATTTGTCTTTGGCAACCCGCGCTTCAAGACGATCGATGATTTTGACGGTAGTGTCTAAACTCACATCACTACTCATCAAGATTTCCTCGATGTCATCGAGCATGTCAATGTCGACCTTACTTTTTCCGGCAACAGCTTTAGAAATCTTGTCAAAAAAGCTTCGATTTGTTTTCTCAAGCCCTTTGTTAAGGTCTTGTTTCTGAACCTCTTTTACGACTTCCTTCTCCTCTTTGCCTTCCCCGCCAAATTTCTCTTTCAGCTTATCAAAAAATCCCATTGATGTTTTTCTTTTGAGAGACCATTCATCCTAAAAAAATAGCTCCACTCCTGCAAACAGGAAGGGAGCTATTGTTTCGCTTAATACCCGAACAATTACTTATTGTCTTTAAGGTATTCTTTTACTTTGTCTTTGTGAATCATCTTAGTCTTATAGATGTAGGCACCGGTTTCTGGACTTTTTTCAGTAACAACTACTTTGATGTAATTCTTACCACCATCACCATCTTTACCACGGCCTACTCTGGAGTTTTTACTAACTTTTCCCATGATTACTTAATTTCCTTGTGAACAGTATACTTTCGCATGATCGAGTTGTATTTTTTCAACTCAATGCGCTCAGGTGTATTCTTTCTGTTTTTCGTACTGATGTAACGTGAAGTTCCTGGCAATCCAGAAGCTTTATGCTCAGTACACTCCAGAATGACCTGAATTCTGTTACCTTTTGATTTCTTAGCCATCGTTTCGCTTATTTATACTGAGGAACTTTAACACCTTGACGCTCCAATTGGCTCAAGTACTGAAAGATACCTTTTTTGTCTATAGTACGCAGTGCTTTTGTGGAAACTTTTAATTTCACCCATTTCCCTGTCTCTGGCACAAAGAACTTCTTGCTATGCAAATTCGGCAAGAACCATCTTTTTGTCTTATGATGAGATTTGGAAACGCTATTTCCTGTGATGGGTTTTTTACCCGTAAGTTCGCATATTCTAGACATGGCCTCAGTTTTCGTTTCAAAATTGAGCACAAATATCGGTTTTTTCGCTTTCAATTCAAAGCAATCAGTTTCGAAAGTTGTCGACTTTCTGCCGACTCTCTCAGAAACACCTTTTATTCTTGTGTTCAAAAGGGGCCCTATCGCAAGCGAAGGCCCATCTCTACTGCTTTTTGGTTCGTTTCGAGCAAAGTTCTATATCGAACGATTAGTTCTATATTTCTCTTTTTAGTATCTGTTTTTTGCCATCTTTTGGTGATTTCAGCCGACCACCACATTTGTTGCAGGTTTTGTTCAAACGGCAAGTCAATGCTTCTGTATTCGATGGAAGAGCCCAATAGAACTCCCAGATTACTAAACAGTTGCGTTCTCAAGCCCAACTCCAAGGAAGATTGACTGATTCTGAATTGCTGTCCACTTACTTCAGCAAAATTTTCGGCATCAACACCAACAAAATCAGCATTAACTCCTTCATTTTCAGCAAACAACCATCCCTGAGCTAAAGTAGCGTTGGCAAATAATTCTTGATTTCCTCTTGTTTGAACAAAAGAAACACCCGAAGCAGCACCAAAAATGAACACGCCTTCTTGCAATTCTTGATCTTCATCAGACCAAGGCTTGTTACCAGCAATCGCTGGGCTCTGACCAGATGGCATGAAATTACTGAAAGGTGTGAATTCAAATGGAGCCGGTTTCCCCTCTCCCGCCAAAACGCTGATGAGTACTTCCGCATCATCGGTCAAACCACAAGATTCGATGCTGTATTCCATCAAAACAATTCCTTCAAAACCAGCATCTGCTAAATACGTTACCAAACCATCGGCGGAGTTGAAGATGATCTCTCCTTCCCCGTTAATAATTTCGATGTCAGTCAAAATAGCCTCTGCTCCCAAATCATTGATCAGCACATTGAAATCGAAGACCTCACCAGCCATAGCTTCAAAGAAGTCATCATTGGCTTCCGGCTCATCTATGGTAATCTCAATACTTGCGCTTCCAGTACAGCCACTTGGTGTTTCGATTTCAACCGTATAAATTCCTGGCTGATCTACTTGAATAAAGGTGTTGGTTGATCCATTCGACCAGTTAAATTCGCTGACTTCGCAGTTGATGTTGGTCGATAGTGAGATGAGTGTTCCAGGACAAACGTTCGTTTCTCCAATGATGTCGAATTCAATGTTCTCATCTTCCGTGCTCACCAAAATATCTGCTTCTCCTTCGCATCCATCAGCAGTACTTACCACTACTGAATACGAGCCCGGCTGTTCAATAGAAATCGTTTGTCCGGTCATTCCATTGTTCCATGTATATGTGTAATCGTTATTGTTAGGGAAAGCTTCAAGAGTTGCATCGCAATCTGAGCAGAAGCTCAAAGTTCCACCGATCGTTACTTCCAAAGAAGTGGTGCTTTCTACGTTAATGTCAGCAATTGCTTGACAACCTGTTGAGCTGGTAATCGTCACGGCATACAATCCACTACTAGAAACCGAAATACTCTCAGCAGTTTCACCTGTACTCCAAACGTAACTGCAATCATCGCAATCAGACGCCATGGCATTAAGGGCTGCACTGCCACCTTCACAGACTTCAGTAGCTCCTTCGATGCTTACCTCTGGGCTAGAAACACTTTCAACCGATACTTCACTGGTTCCGCTACAACCATCAGGCGTAGTTACCGTAAGGCTGAATGAGCCAGGCTCAGCAGCAAAAATGGTCGCTTCATCAGAACCATCGCTCCAAGCATAAATGCATTCTTCACATTGAAGGTTCGAGCTCAAGATGGCAACAGAACCAGGACAGATAAATGGAGTTCCCAAAATTTCTAGATTTAAAGCAGGCGCTTCATTTACTACAAACGTAGCAGTTGTCGAACAGCTTTGAGGGCTTGAGATCGTACATTCATAACTCCCCACTCCTACTTCAACCGAAGCAGTTGCCTCGCCATTGCTCCAAGAGTAGTCACAATCAGTACAATCGGTTTCGGCCAACAAGATCGTCGTCTGTCCCGTACAAACATCATCGTCTCCTGAGATCGTTAAGCTCTGCCCAACAAAGTCAACTGCTGCGACTGAACCACTGATGCATCCCGATGAATTGGTAATGCTAACTGTAAATTGTCCTGTTTCACTCACTTCAATTTGATTTTCTTCTGAACCATTGCTCCATATATAAGTACAATCTGTACAGGTCGCTACCGAAAGCATGGTTGAAACGCCTTGACAGATCTCCAAATTTCCATTGATGGTAGCATCTGGCAATTCGTCGATTCCAACATCCCAAGGAATAATGGTTGTGCAACCGGCCTCTGTTGTAGCTTCCACCCAGTAAGCACCCGGATCAGTAACAACGATAGACAAACCCGTTTCACCAGTCGACCATTCGTAAGTACAATCTGGACATTGCGATACCACTTGTAAAATTGCAGGCTCAGCAGAACAAATCGAAGACGGTCCAGCAATCGATACATCGATTCCACTGCCATCACCAATCAAGTAAGAAGCAGTGCTTTCGCAGCCACCTTGGTTGGTTACAGTTACGGAAACCGGTCCCGGAACTGCGATTGATTCGAGTCGATCGTGACCACCCGAACTCCATACGTAAGTACATCCATTACAAAGTGGAATGACAGAAAGAGTAGTTGGACTACCAGGGCACACAATGGGCTCTCCAGTAATTGAAATTTCGAAAGGTTCTGATGATTGAATATTTACTGAGCTTTCAAAGACACATTCGTCTTCGTCAGTAATTCTAGCAGTATAAATACCTGATGCAGAAATTTCTCTACTGGCTCCAGTACCGCCATCTGTCCAGCTAGAAACACAATCTTCGCAATCACTTGTAAAGGAAAGTTGAGCCGTTGATCCTTCACAAAGAGAAGCTGGTGCATCAAAAAAGATGTTGTAATTCTTGTCATCACATCCCTTAGTTGGTCGGAGCAGATAAGCGGTTCCAGCCGCGAGTGCAATAATAGCAGCTCCTGCTACAATAGGTAGTTTCGATTTCTTTTCATGTATGATTTTTGATTCGGGGCCAGTCAAGTGAATCTTGTCCCAGATAGCGACTGTGCTAGAATGCACTCCACTTCCCACTCCTCCACTTCGGCTTTTTTCATCCAGCGCTAAGCTTCCTTTTTCGGCCACCTTCCACAATCCAGACTGCTGTCCAAATAGTTGAATTCTATCCCACAAACGGCGCGTTTCTTCTTCCAGAACAGAAAAGTCTTTTTTGCTATTAACTCCTTTCCAGTGTTCAACAATTTCTTGATTCATCACTACGTCTTCGAAAGCGGAAAATGAATAGTCTTGCCCTTTCACCAAGTTGGCGTATTGCCAGATGGCTTGTTGGATGAAGGTTTCTTTTTGACTGTATATATTAATACCCGTCAAAATTGTACGCTCTTCTTTTGCTTCCAATTCTTCATACTTAGCAGCCAATGCATTGGCTGCTTTCACATACATGAAGGCCGTGGATTCAGTGTCGGCATTTTTAATCGTCTTGTAATCAAAGTTGCGAGAGATTCCTGCAACCTTTATGATTTTTGATCGATTGCTGACTTTTTGTTTCTTGAAAGAATCGTCTTCCAATTCTCCAGTTTGGCTAAAGTTGCTATGCCAGTCCGCAAACTCTTCTTGCGTCGTCCAATTTTTCACAGAGGGCAATGTTCCACCGCCAGAAGCTGCATCCAATTCCACATCCAAGCACCAACCATTCAAAGCAACAGTTTTCGTCCGATGTGGTGGAATCATCAATGTAACAGACTCAGGAATCACGTAACCTTGACGATCAAATTCAGATGGAATGATGTAAGGTCCCAACTCTAGAATCATTTCTTGATCACAGTTGTTCTTTACCGTTAAGTTGGCAACATGTCCACTGGTTTTTCCAGTCGGGCTACCAGTAAGAATGGGCTTGCAATCTTCAGCAGAGAACGCTGAAAGACGCATTGGTTCTTTCGATCGAGTTTCTACCGTTGGATCTGTCATGGTTTCTGGAGATTCTGTCTCCATCATCTCCATTGTCTCAGGCGACTCCACAGTTTCCGGGGTATCCATTGTCACAGCAGTTTCCATTGTTTCAGCTGACTCGACTTCTGGGGTATCCATAGTAGCCTCCTTCGTCTCGGCTACTTCCATGGTCTCAGGTGAGTCCATGGTTTCTGCTGATTCCATTTCCTGAGGAGTTTCCATAGATTCCGGCGATATCTCAACCGCTTCTTCCGTTGCCATTGTTTCTACGGAGTCTATTGGCTCAGACATGCCAGTTGACATGCCAGCTGCCTTTGCTTTATCCAGCATTCGACGTAATCGCTCTGCAGAACTTTCTTTTTTATCGACAACTTCTTCCATCACCTCAGTTTCTTCTGTTGCGACTTCCATTAGCTTTTCCTCCACCATTTCTTGCTCTTCTATGGTTTCCGCCATTTCTTCCATGGTTTCTTCCATGGTTTCTTCCATGGTTTCATTGTCCACCATTTCTACCGCCGTCTCTCTGCTTTCTCCCAACTCTTCTAGCATCTTTTCCTTTTGACCAGCTAGTTCTTCAGAAGCTTCTTGAGCCTTTTGCTCCACCTTTTCGAGCATTTCTTCTTCCTCAGGAGTTTCAACAGTTTGGTCCGGCATTTCTGCAGCGGTTTCTCTCTCTTCTCCAGCGGCTGCTTCCTCCTCTTCTACATCTTCCTTTTTCTTGCTCCACTCTTTGTACTTCGTACCCGCTAAAAGCTCTGGCGAAAGTGCTCCTTCTTTCTCATGCCCAGCAGGCATTAAAATCTCGTATGCCGTTTCTGCCAAAACCTGATGTTGGTAGTAATCTTCGTCAGCAGAGAAGATTTGAATTCTGACTCGATACAATCCCTCAGGCAACATTGGATATTCTGTCCAATCGACCGTTTTCTCTCCTGAAAGCCCTTCGCAGCAAGCGTAAATAAGGGTATCAGTAAGTTCGTGAAGGGTTTCGGCATCAAAGAGGGTGGTTCCAGGAACCATCATCATATTCTGCGTTCGACCTTTAATGAAAAAGTTTTTGTGCAATCCAGCAGGAAGAATTTCCCACTTCAGGCGCATTTTTACAGTGTCCTCTCCTCTATACTTCCATTCCACCGCTAGGAGGTTATCCCAAACGAGTTCTCTTTCGGTATCAAGTAGACTTTTGATCTTCACCGGACCACCCGCATTGGGGTCTTCTGGATCATCATCATCTAATTCGAATAGGTGTATTCCACTGGTATAGAACGGAGTAGCTTCAATCGATTGATATGAACACAACGAAAGGAGTAGCACTAACCAGACGTAGAAGGTCTGAATTCCCATAGTAGTAAGCAATTGTAAAATAAGTAGTTAGGGTAATCCGAAGCGAGTCAATCTTCAGTTACCCGTGTGGTACCACAAATTTCGTCCCAATCTAACTTGCGCGAGAACGAATTAGCTCGAAGCATCCATATGAGCACCGTAATTGTCTACCAAATAATTGTCATAGTAATCGGCTCGATCGAGCAATTGTCGAAGTATTTTGAAGCCAGTCTCCCTGTGCAGAAAGCTGTCTTTGATCAATACCGATAGAATTATTTTTTGCTCATGTATGCTAAAAAACAGGTGTGGAAGTTTCGCATTTTCTTTTAAAAGAAATTCATACAATTCTCCAATTCGCTTTTTTGGCAGACTACACAAGTGTGCGTCTCCTATGACAAAACCTGAAGAGTACTTCAATCGAATCATGGCAGAACCCTCGTAAATTTCCCAACAATCAGGTCCACGGCGAGCCAAAGGGATGTTTTTTCCCAATTCAGCAATGATTTGCTCGATCACAAGTGCGGTTCCCTCAGGGGTACGATCCACTTTTTGGGGAAAGCTCATAAAAGCGCCACAATCGGGACAATAGGCGTTACTGAGTTGCGACTCCAAAACAATGTTGGCGCATACAGCACAGGACTGAGCGAGCGTATCTCGATAGGGCTCGTATTCTGCCAAAGCAGTATGCAAGTAAGACACAGGCAAGGCAAAGCCAAGATTGCTGTTTCCCTTTACAACGAAAGTATTGACACCAGCTACTAAGCCATCTTTGGTAATGAGCGGACCGCCACTGTTTCCAGGATGAATGGGCGCATCTGTTTGAATGTAGGACACTCCGTTTTCAATGCTTCTCGCCTTAGAAACGATGCCTTGTGAGGCGATGAAGGTCATTCCATAAGGATGACCTAAGGCCACAATTTTGTCTCCCTGCTTCAGCTTCTGATCACTCAAAAGCTCGATTTCTGGCAAATCCCAGTTGTCCGGTCGCTGAATAAAGGCCAAATCGTGTTTGGGATCCAAATAGAGCACTGGCACCAGCTCGGGCGAGTGATCTTGTAGATCTACCCTTACCTCAGCCTGGCCACGAACCACATGCTCATTGGTGATGATGAAGTTGTGGCTGTGCAAGAAGAATCCACTTCCATTTCCTTCCGGAGTCGAAACTTGAATAACTGCAAATCGAAATCGGTTGATAATTTCCTGCATCAGCTGTTCGGAATGTTGTAGTTGATTTTTCTGATTTGTTGAAGCAGAGATTCACAGAACTCCACTCGATTGGCATAGTGCAGGATGGAAGAATCTACTTCAAAGGCGGGATATTTTACCCGTGCTTGCGATTGAATGTACTTTATCCTTTTACCGATGTTACTTTTCTGTAGGTTGCCCTTTTCATCGATCAAATTGGCGCGTAAACCCAATGCTTTCCAGTAGTCGCAATTCAGAACCTCCACAATCAAGTCTAGCAGCTCACGGGTTGGACGGCTGAATCCGTACCGAAAGAACATACGCATTGTAATGTATTCTAGATGTGCCACAGCAAGATGTTCTTCTTGGTGATCGTGGTACATACGAACGATAGCTATTTGATCGAGAATTTCTCCGGCTATCACAGCATGTTCAGTGGGGGGAGAAACGCCGAAAGTAGCGGTTACTCGATAGAGCTCCTTGGCTACCTTCTCATCGGGCATGGCCTGGATCTTCTGGAACCGCTTTTTCAGGTCGGTAATCGTCTGACGATCAGTGTGCTTGGGATTTAAACCACAGACTTGGTGCACCTTCTCCAACATATCCATGATGTTGCCCTGCGGAACTACCAAATAATCGATCTTGTAAGCCAAGGAAAGCAAGAGGTATGAAGCTGGTAATTTGCCTTTTTCAACGGACATGGTAGAAAGCAATTCCAAACTATGGTTGATCCATTGCCGCATAAACTGGCACTTGATGCCTAATTCTTCATCACTAAATGCCTGTAAATGCTGATTTTCAACAGCTTCCAACAAGGGAAACTCATTGAGCAAGAGATCATCGTCTTTGTCTGAATGGATGGCTACCTCTTTCAAGGCAGAATACAATTTCTCCGGCGAGCCGTCGATGGTACTTGTCTCGAAGCGCATCGCAATCTCGTCATTGTCTGTCAAACAAAAACTGCTATAGCGCAGCGCATAATTCCGCTCCAACAACTTCCGCATGATGGCGACATTGAGCGTATTGTACTTGGCTACTTTTGCTAAAATTCGAAAATGACTATTGTCGGCAAAACCCGTCATTCGCTTACTTCCTTGGAAAATGGAAAAGCTCAGCGAATCTGCAGAACGCTCAAACTGAACATTTTGCTCTTTTTCATCCGATAGATAAAGGAAAAATTTCTCGTAGGCATCGAGGTAGGCTTTGTTGCGAAAGAGTTCCTTTGCTTCATTCCAATGAAAACGTTGCTTAGCAGTTTTGAAAGCATCGCTGTAACGACCAAAGTGAGACAGTGGCCGATGATCGGACTCTCGTCTAAATAAATCTGCTATCAGGTCGAATATCATTTCAGCGGAATCTTCTATTCTCTTTTGGCGAAGTCCAAAGGTAAGAATGAAAATCCAGAAAAGATGTCAGGCCTTATCACATTCGGCGGATGTTATTGCCTTGCATTTTGCGCGCTGAAGATGCTATATCTGGTTGTTCACTGATTTGAAATAGTGAATCATATCACCAGTAATGTCGAGATGGGTGACTAGTCGGATCGATTGAGGTGCAAATTCTACGGCCAAGATTCCCTTATTTTTCCACATTTCGATCAGCGCCTGTCCTTCCAGATCTGCATTAATTTCCACATTGACAATGTTGGTCTCAACGGGCACAACTTTCTTGACCCAAGATTTCTTTGCAAGCGACTCGGCAATATCTGCTGCACATTCATGGTCTTCTCGGAGTCGATCTACGTTGTTCTTCAACGCAAAAAGCCCAGCGGCGGCGATAATGCCAGCCTGTCTCATACCTCCACCAAAGACTTTTCGAATTCTTCGTGAGTCGCGAATGAAGCCCTTTTCACCCAACAGCAGAGAACCAACCGGGGCGCCCAATCCTTTCGACAAACAAATACTGATGCTGTCAAAGCAAGCCCCTACCTCTCCAGCAGAGTAAGATTTACGAACCAAAGCGTTGAAAAGCCGAGCCCCGTCTAGGTGCCGGATGAGTCCGAGCTTTTTGGCTTCAGCACAAACCTCTTGCAGATCGCTGAGTTCGTAGCAAGAACCGCCACCCTTGTTGCAGGTATTTTCCAAGACCAGTAGTTTGGAAACCGGGTTCCAATCTAAATCAGGATTAATTACCCCTTCTAAATCACTTACGGTCAGTCTACCTCTATCTCCCGTCAGTAATTTAATGGACAATCCAGAGTGGAAAGCATGACCCGCCAACTCGTAATTTTGAATATGCGACAGCTTATCACAGATCACCTCCTCCAATGGTCGGGTGTGTGCCTTGATGGCAATCTGGTTGGTCATTGTTCCAGACGGACAATAAATTGCTGCTTCCATACCGAACATTTCTGCAGCAAATTTCTCCAACTCCAGGACTGTAGGGTCCTCTCCAAAAACGTCATCACCAAGCGGAGCATTAAACATGGCATTCCGCATTTCGGCACTGGGACGTGTTACCGTATCACTTCTAAAATCAACCAGCATCTTAATTTCCTAATAATTTTTGAGCAAAAATGCCCGCCACTTCTGGCATGCTAACTAAGGTAAAAACAACTCCATAAATGGCTCCTGATAAATGCGCATCATGGCCAATATTATCGTTGGCTTTTTGGGATTGATAATATTCATAACCGATGTACAAAACTCCAAATATTATTTGCGGGACTGGTATTACAAAAAACAAGAGAAGGTTCGCCCAAGGATTAAATAAAATACAAGAAAACAGGACTGCGGCAGTTGCTCCAGAGGCTCCGAGGGCACGGTACGAGGGATCGTCACGATGCTTCAAGTACGACGGAATAGATGAAACAATCAGAGCCGAAAAATACAAGAGCAAAAAGTAAATAACCCCTTGAGAAGCACCCACTTGCCGAGCAAAATAATGCTCCAAAGCGGAACCAAAAGAAAACAAAACAATCATATTCACAAACAGATGCATCTGATTTGCATGCAAAAATCCGTGCGTGATAAATCGATAGTACTGCTTCGTTTGATCAATCAATCGAGGATAAAAAATGAATTTATTGATAAGTTCAGGCTTACTGGATGTAATGAAATAAACTACACAAGTAATTCCGACCAAAACCTTTGAAATCATGCCTATTTCCATGAGAAATTTAATGTTTTTTACTCGTGATGGTAAGGAGAGTTATTCAAAATCGAATAGGCTCTATAGAGTTGTTCCAAAAAAATAACACGTACAATTTGATGAGAAAAAGTCATTTTCGATAAAGAAAATTTTTGTTGAGCTCTATTGTAGACTGCCTCCGAAAATCCATACGCTCCACCCACAACAAAAAACAATTCCTTTGTTGAAGCCAGCATTTTGCCTTGAAGAAATTTCGAGAACTCCATAGAAGAATATTGCTTACCGTTGTTGTCTAACAAAACCAACTGAGCACTCTTGCTCAATTTTCCTAAAATCAACTCACCCTCCTTTTTTTTAATTTCCTCGAAAGACAAATTGCTTCTTGATTTGATGTCAGGAATTTCAATTCTTTCAAAATTTGCATAATTTTTCAAGCGGACCTCATATTGGTGAATTCCCTCCAGCCAATGCTTCTCCCTCGTCTTTCCAACCAACAAAAGTTTGACTTTCAAATCGTATTTTTTTTCAAAAAAGGTATTAAAATGGTCGTCAATTATGGAACTCCCTAAGTGCCAATCGTGTCAAAAAAACTTCAACAAGCCTCAAAACAAGCCTCAAAAAGCGATCAAGTTTCGAGCTGCAAAGGTACAGGTTTTCATTGGGCATTTCAGGAAGTCATTTCAGGAGTCATTGACTAAAATAATACAGCTTATCCATCAGCCAGACCGATCCTCTTGCCTGTCTATGTGGCTGCAAAGGCACTAATAAACTGGAAGAAAGATATTAAGATCTAATGTGCTATGTAAGAAGCCCAATTGGGATCAATGAAGCTGTGGCCAATTTGATGGATATCTTGTACCTTTAGGCCGCAATCAAGCGGATTGCAAAACTACATTCGGAGACCTTACTAGCAGATGAAGATTTGCGAAATTTATTCCGAGCTCGCGCCAAAGCTGTGGATTAATCCCCGAGCAGAATCAGCCCAAGCAAATATTTTCCGCTGACTACTTTTTGCCTAGCAACATGAACGGAACTACTACTGCTTGCCTCAAATCTGTGCGGATTTCTTCGCCTAAACATTGTGACTTTCTTCTATTATTCCTTCCTATAATTAGACAATAACTACTAATCATACACATATTACATCTAATCATCAAATCAAATGAGACTATCAAGTATTATTTTGCTCATCTTGCTCTTGTTGTGGATCGTCTTCGGAGCCTGGTTGTGCTCGGGATGGATTTGCGGCATGGGAGGAGCAGTCGGAGGAAGTGCTTCCACCGGATGGCACATTCACGATGGTGAAATGCTCGATTCCAATGCATCGGAGTTTGTAGCTTTCGATCGCGGATCTTCGGAACACAAAGGCAGAGCAAGTTCACTGAACAAACAGTTGGAGCGTGCCGCTACTCACCTTAAGGGACATCCAGAGCGTTCACTTCAAGTGACCGGCTTTTATGACAAGAACGAAAAGAACGACAGTAAGGATTTCAAAAACCTTGGTTTAGCACGAGCTGAGAACGTAAAAACACACCTCAGCAAGAAGTTGGGAGTACCAGCGGACCAGATAAGTACTGTAGGTGCCGTTTCTCAAAGTTATTTCTGGGATGGAGACGACCTACTACACGGCGTTGATTTCAATTTCCGTAAGAAAGCTGCAGGGGCAGTGAAGGCAGCTGCACCTTTAGCAGTAGCTGGTGCCGCTATGGGTGCATGGAAAGTAGCTGATGGTGGAAAGTTGAGTGCAAGCTCTCCAGACTATATCAACTTTAAGGAATCCAATCACGTAGAAATCACTCCTTTCTCAGCAGGCGTTAAAGCCAACTTGAAAAAGACAGCTGATCACTTAAAAGCGAACAAAGATCGTTCGGTCAACATCGTTGGATACTACACGAAGGAAGAGAAGAACAGCAGCGGTTTGTTCTCTAACCTGGGATTGGCTCGGGCCAACAACATTAAAACACACTTGGTGAAAAAATTGAATGTTGTATCCAATCAAGTTACCACAAAAGGTCAATTAACTACTAATAAAGAATGGTACAAGAATGGCATCCTCAAAAAAGGTGTTGATTTCAACTTCACTGCCACAGCTTCTGCGGACCAAGGTAGAATCGCAGACATCAAGAAGCGACTATTCGGAAAGCCTCTCACGGTGTATTTCCAGACCAATCAGAGCTCTTTGAATTTAACAGCTCAACAGCGTAAAGACATGGGTGACCTAATCTATTACCTAGAGCAAGTTCCAACTGCAAAACTTGACATCGGCGGTCATACCGACAATGTAGGAAGTGCAAACGGCAACAAATCATTGTCTGGTAAGCGTGCAAAGTTTGTGAAAGACTATCTCGCGCGAAACGGATTGTCTTCTCGTCAAATGAATTCTCAGGGATTTGGTTTGACCAAGCCAATTCAAACCAATGACACGGAAGACGGACGTGCGAAGAATCGTCGAGTGGAAGTAATCCTCCGCTAAGAAATTTAATCACAATAAAATCAACATAAAATGATATTTAGTTGGCCATGGTGCTTCCTTTTTCCACTGTTGGGTTTGGCTTTAGCCGGACTTCTCGGATGGTTGCTAGGAAGAGTCTGCTTCGGCGGTCGAGATGAAGCGGTATATGCGGATCTCGATAGCGAAAGAACAAACTACGCAAATCTCAATGCGGAGTACAGCACATACAAAAGACAAAATGAAGGACGTGAACGAGAACTCTCGGGATGGTCTAGCAAATACAGTGACTTGATGGCTCAATTTGATGCTTACAAGTTGTCATCTCAAAGCGAGGTGAGCGATTGGAGCTCTAAATTTAGTAGCCTACAGGCCCAAAAGCCACGTGAGATCATCAAGGAAATCGAAGTGATCAAAGAGGTTCCTAAAGAAGTGATCAAGGAAGTTGAGGTCATTAAAGAAGTGATCAAAGAGGTTCCTAAAGAAGTGATCAAGGAAGTTGAAGTGATCAAAGAAGTCGAAGTTGTTAAGGAAATCGAAGTCGTAAAAGAAATCGAGGTCGTTAAGGAAGTCGAGGTTGTGAAAGAAATCGAAGTCGTTAAAGAAATCGAAGTCATCAAAGAAGTTGAAGTTGTTAAAGAGATCGAGGTCGTAAAAGAAGTCGAAATTCTTAAGCAAATCGCTGTAGGAGTAATGGCATCAAGTGCATTAAACGTAAGTGGATTAAATGCAAATGATGGAAAGATTCATGTAAAAGGAGCTGGAGACACACCGTATGAGTACAGTTTAGACGCTTTCAAAAGCCCTGGACAGAAATCAGGTGAGTTTAACAATTTGACTCCTGGAGAGTACACGGTATCTCTTAGAGATTCTAGAGACAAAGACAGCGAGCAGGCTAAAAGTAAATTTGTTATTGGCGAGCCAACACAAGTTAAAGTCCCTGTTGGAGTATTGACATCGAGTTCAACCAACGTCAGTTCTGTAGGTGGAAAAGATGGAAAGATTAGTGTTAAAGGAGCTGGAGACACACCGTATGAGTACAGTTTAGACGCTTTCAAAAGCCCTGGACAGAAATCAGGTGAATTTAACAATTTAACTCCTGGTGAGTATACGGTCTCTCTCAGAGATTCTAGAGATAAGGATAGTGAGCAAGCCAAAAGTAAATTTACTATTAGCGAGCCAAAACAGGTTGAAGTTCCTGTTGGAATCTTGTCATCGAGTTCAACCAACGTCAGTGACGTAGCTGGAAAAGATGGGAAGATTCATGTTGTTGGAGCAGGAAACACACCGTATGAGTATAGTTTAGATGCTTTCAAAAGCCCTGGACAGAAGTCAGGTGAGTTCAACAACTTAACTCCTGGTAAGTACACTGTTTCTCTTAGAGATTCTAGAGATAAAGACAGCGGTAAGGCTCAATGTAAGTTTGTTATCAGCGAACCTCAGCAACTAGAGGTTATCAAAGAAATAGAAATCCTCAAGGAAGTAGAAGTGATCAAAGAAGTGCCTGTTGAAGTGATCAAGCAGGTAGAACTAGAAGTCATCAAAGAGGTTCCTGTTGAAGTGATCAAGGAAGTGGAAGTGATCAAAGAAATTCCTGTTGAAGTTATTAAGCAGGTGGAAGTGGAAGTGATCAAAGAAGTTCCTGTTGAAGTCATCAAGGAAATCGAGGTGATCAAGGAAATCGAAGTGATCAAGGAAATCGAAGTGATCAAAGAAATTCCTGTTGAAGTGATTAAGCAGGTAGAAGTGGAAGTGGTCAAAGAAGTTCCTGTTGAAGTCATCAAGGAAATCGAAGTCATCAAGGAAGTTGAGGTGATTAAGGAAATCGAAGTCATCAAAGAGGTAGAGGTCATCAAAGAAGTTGAGGTGATCAACAATGTCGAAGTCTTGAAAGAGGTGGAAGTCATCAAGGAAGTTGAGAAAGAAGTTCCTGTTGAAGTCATCAAAGAAGTTGAAGTCATCAAAGAGGTGCCTGTCGAAGTGATCAAAGAAGTCGAAGTCATCAAAGAGGTGCCTGTCGAAGTGATCAAAGAAGTAGAAGTCATTAAAGAGGTGCCTGTCGAAGTCTTGAAAGAGGTAGAAGTCATCAAGGAAGTTGAGAAAGAAGTTCCTGTTGAAGTCATCAAAGAAGTCGAGGTAATCAAAGAGGTGGAAGTCATCAAAGAGGTGCCTGTCGAAGTTGTGAAGGAAGTAGTGAACCACGATGAAGTGAACAAGTGGAAAGCTCAGTTCAACGATGCCAGTAAATCAATGACTGCCATGAGTTCAAGCAACAAGAAGCTAGACAGCGACTTGGGCAAGTGGAAAGAGAAGTACGACGCTGATCTTGGAAAGGCAAAAGATGCTCACCAAGCTGACCTTGACAAATTGAAAGGCAAGCACGACAGTGCGCTTGGAAAAGCCAAAGATGCGCACCAAGCTGATTTAGGCAAGTGGAAAGACAAGTATGACACTGCATCGGGAGAATTGAAAGATCTCAACGGTGAAAACAAACGCTTAGAAAAAGAGCTGGCTAAAAAGCCGAAAGAGGTAATCAAAGAGGTGATCAAAGAAGTTGAGATCATCAAGGAAGTAGAGGTTATTAGAGAAGTGCCGATCGAAATCATCAAAGAAGTTGAAGTTGTTCGACAGGTAGATATGAACGCCCTCATGAAAGCCATGAAAGGAATGGGAACTGTTGAAGTTTCTAAGACTGTCATTGGTGAAACTCGAACAGAGAAAGAAGGCAAGATCGTAGAACGTCGCGAGGTGAAAACCGATGCAAAAAAGACTACGAAAAAAGCTGCTGGCAAATCCAAGAAAGACGATTTGAAGAAAATCGAAGGAATTGGACCAGCTATCGAAAAGCTATTGAATGCCGGTGGCATCATGACTTTCGATGATTTGGCTTCTGCAAAAATCGCTACACTAAGAGAAATCCTAGACGGCGGTGGTTCACGATTCCAAATGCACGATCCAGCTACATGGGGACGACAATCTAAATTGGCAGCCTCTGGAAAATGGGAGCAATTGGAGAAACTTCAAGACGAATTGGACGGTGGAAAGAAGGCAGGCGCAGGTGCGGGTGCTAAGAAGAAATCGGACAAAGATGATTTGAAGAAGATCGAAGGAATTGGACCAGCTATTGAAAAGCTATTGAATGCCGGTGGCATCATGACTTTCGATGACTTGGCTTCTGCAAAAATCGCTACGCTAAGAGAAATCCTAGACGGCGGTGGTTCACGATTCCAAATGCACGATCCAGCTACTTGGGGACGTCAATCTAAATTGGCAGCCTCTGGAAAATGGGAGCAATTAGAGAAACTTCAAGACGAATTGGACGGTGGAAAGAAAGCAAGCGCATCAAGTGCGGGTGCTAAGAAGAAATCGGGCAAAGATGATTTGAAGAAGATCGAAGGAATTGGACCAGCTATTGAAAAGTTACTCAACAAAGCTGGTGTTCAAACTTTCGAAGCGCTCGCTGACTCTAAAGTTACTTTCTTGAGAAAAGTATTGGAAGATGCTGGATCTCGATTCCAAATGCACGATCCAGGAACCTGGGCACGTCAATCTAAACTAGCTGCTAAAGGCAAATGGGAGGAGTTGGAAAAACTTCAAGATGAACTTGACGGCGGAAAGAAGAAATAAGAGAATATAGAATATTTTTGCAGCCGGTATCCGCCATTCGGATACCGGCTTTTTTCTGGCCTTATGTATCGGGGGAACAACTAACTCGTCCAATAAAGACTGAAAGAAATCCAAATTCAACTAACAACTCAACAAAAGACTAAATCCAAACATGGAAAAGAATAAACTCATTCAAAAAATCAGCAAAAATGCCAAGATATCTGCTGAGCAGGCGGGTCTTGCTTACGAGTGCATTTTCAAAGAAAGTCCCATATGGAAAAAGGGAGAACTACAACTAGCGGAAACCATAACGGAAAAAGCTGTTGCTGTAAAAGGTGATACAGAAGTTCAGATCGTTGAAATCACAAAAGAAAAAGCGATCACTACTAAAGACTTGCTTGAAACCGTAAAAGAAGTCCAAGTCATTAAGGAAGTTCCTGTTGAAGTTATCAAGGAGATACCTGTTGAAATTGTAAAAGAAATTGAAATCATCAAGAAAGTTCCTGTCTACCTAACAGTAGAGAAGGAAGTGGTTCACGAGATCGAGCTCATCAAAGAGGTTCCTGTGATTCAAGAAGTACAGGTGATAAAAGAAGTGCCGGTAGAAGTCATCAGAACCGTTGAAGTTCCGGTGGAAGTAATCCGCAAAATTGAAGTTATCAAGGAAGTTCCTGTGCCAGTTGAAGTGGTGAAGGAAGTAGAAGTGATTCGCGCTGTGGAAGTGGAAGTGATTGCCGAAGTAGAAGTAATCCGCGAAGTACCTGTTGAAGTGATCAAAACTGTTGAAGTAATCAAAGAAGTTCAGGTTACTAAAGAAGTTCCAGTCGAGGTGATTAAGGAAGTCATCAAGGAGGTGGAAGTGATCAAAGAGGTAATTGTAGAAGTTATCGTTGAGAAAGAAGTGATCAAAACCCTTGAAGTAATCAAGGAAGTTCCAGTGGAAGTGGTGCGAGAAGTTGCCATGGAAATTGTAAAGGAAATTGAAATCGTTCGCGAAAAGACAGTCCCTGTCGTAGAGATTATAGAAAAGACCGTAACCATTATCAACAATGTTCCTGTAGAGTCTATTCAGCAGGTTCAAGTGACCCGTGACAACGTGGTACCGATGGTGAAGGAAGTTGCCAAGATTCAACGCGTTGAAGTGGTAACAGAAGTACCTGTTAGCGTTGTGGAAGAAGTACCTGTGATTCATGAAACAGAAACCGTTAGAGAAATTCCGGTGGAAGTAATTCGTGAAGTAGAAGTAATTCGTGAAAAAGCAGTAGAAGTAATCAATAAAGTTGAAAAGCTGAAAGAAATTGAGCTGAAAGAAGAGGTTGCTGTGATTGTAGAGCAGGAGACTATTAAAGAAGTAGAGCTTATTCGCGAAGTACCAATCGAAGTAGTGAAAGAAATCACTAGAATCGAAGAAGTAGAGGTGACGCGACAAGAAGAAATTGATCACTGGAAGGCTCAGTTCAACAATACGAAAGAAGAATTCAAAGCCATCAGCAAGCAAGCCAAATCGCTTGAAAAAGAATGCCAGAATTTGGAAGTCAAGTTGGGCAAGACACAGGAATCTAGCACGACAGAACTAGCTAAGTGGAAAGATAAATGCGCAGCTCTAAAAGCAGATTGCGACAAAGCAGCCAAGGAAAGCAAAGAATTCCAAAAGGCACAGCAGGAACTCGCAAATCAGCTTGGAAAGTCAGAAAAGGCTTCTGCTGCTGAATTGAAAAAATGGCAAGACAAATGCGACGCATTGCAAGCCAAAAGCAACAAAGCCGCAGAGGAAAATAAAGAACTCAATAGCGAATTTAAAACGTTGAATTCTCAGTTAACTGCAGTCAACTCACAATTAGAGAAAGGCCAACAAGACGATTGGAAAAACAAATTGGAGAAAGTCGATGTAAAATTGGCAACCAGTTTTGTTGTTCTAGAAAAGACGCACAAAGCAGTAGCTGAGCGTGTTGAGAAAATGACAAAGACAGCTGACAAGGCAGATGCTCAGAAGTTAACTGACAAATTTGCGGAATTGAAGAAAGGCTTCGCAACTGCAGCAAAAGAAAATGAAGGTTTGTTGAAAAGCAAAGCAACACTCGCTGCATCTTTGGACAAAATCAGCAAGAGCAAATCAGACAAAGACTTGCCAAAGTGGAAAGACCATTTGAAGGATTTGAAAAAAGACTGCGATACAGCATCGAAGACGTACAATGAGTTGGAGAGAAAGCACCACAGTTTGCAAGCGGTATTGGACAAGATGGCCAGCAGTTCATTCTCAGAATTGGACAAGCTCAAACTTCAGTTCGAAAAAATTGCTGCTGAGCAAAAAGCGCTTCAAAGCGAATTGAAGTCTTTGAAAAGCGAAAATGGGAAATTGGCTGCTGATCTTAAAGTGAAGCCAAAGACTGTTGAAGTGATCAAAGAAGTTGAGATAGAGATTATCAAAGAAATAGAAGTCATCAAAGAAGTTCCAGTTGAAATCATCAAGGAGGTGGAAGTTGTCAAGCAGTTTGACATGGAAAGCCTGATGAAAATGATGCAAGGAATGGAAACTGTTGAAGTTTCTAAGACTGTTGTTGGAGAAACTAGAACTGAAGGAGAAAGTACGATAGTTGAAAGAAGAGAGATGAAGCCTGGAATGTCGAAGACAATGAAGTCGGCTAGTAGCTCTAAGACCTCTTCTAAGAAATCGAGTAAATCTTCAAAAGAAAATGGATACTTAATCAAGGTAGATCAGTTGCAAATTATTGAAGGGATCGGACCTAAGTTGGAAACACTGCTTAAGTCAAATGGCGTAAGCACATTGAAAGATTTGGCATCAGCATCTATTGGGATGTTGCGTCAAATTGTTACCACTGGTGGACCAAACTTTCAAATGCACGATCCACAGACTTGGTCAAAGCAAGCAAAATATGCTGTAGAACAAGATTGGGATGCGTTAATCAGTTTCCAGAAAGACATCGGAGGAGATGGTCCCGGAGATGAGACACCTTCCAAGTTTGAGAAACTGATGAAGTAATTGAAGATCAAAACGAGAATTAAACAATGTTATACTCTAAGCAACGACAGATAAATGAATTCATCGATCACGGCAAAGATGGCCTCGAGGATTCGATGAGATTGATAAAGGACGGTAAGATTCTGGACATGGATGTTCGGGTTTCCTTCAGTCATGCAAAAACGCAGGACTTGACCATTCGATTGGAAGGTCCTGACGGAACTCGCGTAGTTCTACACAAGAAGGAGAAGCTCAAGGGCCAACACTTCACCCAGATTTACAACGGCAAAACTTTGAAGAAATTCATTGGTAAGAAGTCGAAGGGTCAATGGACATTATCGGTAGTAGATGCTGCTGGCAACGAGAAAGGCTACTTGAGTAGCTGGACTTTGAACATGCGTTTCACGGAGCCACGTGTTTCTGAGATCATACAAGATGGACCGAGCAAGAAAGATCTAAGTAGCAAGCACTACTGCAGTGAAGGCGGAAAGGTGGATTCGATGAAGGCAGCTGTTGAAATTCAGCACCACAAGATCGGACACTTGAAAGTGAAGTTGACAAGCCCGAGTGGCAAGACGGTAGTTTTGCACAACAAAGAAGGTGGAGACAAGAAGAACTTGAAGAAGAAGTACAAGAAAGCTGATTTGGAGAAGTTTACCGGCGAAAATGCCAAAGGAAGCTGGACTTTAGAAGTTGCAGATCCAAAGTGCAAAGAACCTATCCACATTAAATCTTGGTCCTTAGACATCGTGAGCGCTTAATAAGCGAAATTAATATCGATAAATGAATGAAAGGCAGCGTTTCGAGGGAAACGCTGCCTTTTTCTATACAGTCAGTTCGTTATATTTGCCCCCTTGAGTAAGACTAGCACAGAGGAATACCAATTACGGGAACATCAGCTTTTCATATCTGATCGCAGCGTACTTCGTCGACTTATGGAAGAAAATGAATTGAGCGAGAGAGGCAAAAAGCTCTTCCGCAAGATCAACTTCGTAAGTACGGTGTTTGCCCCTTTGTGCAAGTGGCAAGATTTCTTATACGACAAAAAAATCCGCTCCATCGGCTTCGAAGATCGCCCACCCGTCTTTCTATTGGGGCATTGGCGCTCGGGAACCACGCATCTGCACTATCTTCTTTCCTTGAGTGAGCAATTTGCTCATCTGGAAAATTTCCAAGCTTTCTTTTTCAAGGTGGCGCTCATTTCTGGTCCTATTCTGAAGCCCTTTCTGGCTTTCTCAATGCCACGAAAAAGGCCGCAGGACAACATCCGCATCAACGCCAATTCTCCGGCAGAAGAAGAGCAACCCTTTGCCAACATATCGCATCGAACGGGAATGCAGACCTTTTTCTTTCCCAAGAACAGAAGCTATTTCGACAAGTACAATCTCTTTTCCGGCATCAGCAAAGAAGAGTTAGAAGAATGGCGAAAAGATTTCATTTACCTCTTACAAAATATTGCCTTTTACACGGGCAACAAAAAAACACTGCTCTTAAAAAATCCCCACAACACAAGTCGGGTAAAAGAATTGCTAGAATTGTTTCCAAATGCGCGATTTATCCACATTCACCGCGACCCATTTGAAGTATACAATTCATCTGTGCATCTCTATCGTAAAACGGTAAGTACACAATTCCTTCAAGACTTTAGTGAAGAGGAAATTGAAGAAAGAGTGCTGTACAGCTACGAGAAAACGATGCAGAAATTCATCGCTGAAAGAAATTTAATACCAGATGAACAGTTTTTCGAAATGAGTTATGAAGACTTAAAAGTTCATCCCAAAAAAACACTCACGAAAGTGTTTGAACATTTCAACTTTGCCAACATTGGCGATTATAAGGCAGACGTCAGTACCTATCTAGCAGGATTGGGGAAATACGAGGCCAACAAATTCAAAGAGCTAAGTCCAGAACAACGCGAAAAAATTCTCTCGCGATGGAAGTTTGCTTTTGAACACTTCGGATATTCTACCAACTAAGGGGTCGAAAAAAATAATTCCGTTTTCAACTTTGATCGTTGAAAAATCTCCTTGTTCAAAATCGGAAACTTATTTATCATCGACCTCTACGTCGACATTAATTTTCATCATTATTTGAATTCATTTGAATTGGATCGAATAATGCCCTTCGCACAGTTGTCTAAAACTTACGGTCGAAGAATTTAAATAATCAATCGCCTAAGATGAGCAACGTCCAACTGGTCGACACAAACATCACGCTTACTTTTATACTGATCACAACAATGGTCCTGCTGTTTTCTTGTGGACCGAAAAACAAAGCTCTCACGGAAAACATCCAACCAGTAGATCGCTCTCATTTCCACATAGAAAATCTACAAGCAGAAATAGCCACGGTTAAACACAAGCTCTCCAACGGATCTACAGTCGACTGCTACAAGATCGTCAGCAAATCCGTTCCCCACGAACATTCCATGGGCCCTTGGTGTCCGCGACACATAAAGGATGGCTCCGAGAAAGGCGGCATTTGGTTCGAGGGCGGAAAAGTATACGATGTAGACGGTCATTTCATCTCGCAAATCGCTGAGTTTTATTCCGACGCTAAATGGAAACTGTATAACGACGACGGTTCGATTAAGGTAACCCTGAGCAAAGACGCTTGTGAGGGAGCGGCGAAACCCAATGTGGAAGAGCAGTACAAAAACCACTGTGTAGAATGCCAACCCTCTTACTACCAAAACCACATTTCGACTTTCTACATTCCCATTCAGCCCATCTATCAAAGCTACTCTTCTTCAGAAAGGCGAGGCGCTTTGGGCTTGGCCTTCAATGGGGTAAACTTCGATCCCCCCGCTCCTACTCAAGCCATATTGAGCGCTCACACCCTAGCTCCCTTGGATGATTGTGGCGGTCATGTCAATCCGCATGCCGGTTACCACTACCATGCAGTAACAGGCTGCACGAAAGAAATAGCTCAGCAAGACGGCCATGCCCCAATGATCGGTTACGCCATCGACGGCTTTGGCATTTACGCCCTCAAGGATCAAGCTGGCAATCTCCCCACTGGTTTAGACGCCTGCAATGGACATGAAGACGCTGTCCGTGGCTATCACTATCACGCGGGTGAGCCTGGAAGCAACGAAATCATCGCTTGTTTAAACGGTGCGAGAGGAGAAATGCAAGTGACACATTAAGCATCGACAGTTCTCGATGACAATAGTTAAAATCTACGCATTGACATTAATCATTGCTAAACGCCTTTTCTTTGAAGGCTAAAGCTTCATTAGTTACCTATAGAACGGTCAAACGTCTCAAGAGAGGAAGGAGGCTGATCGACTACTTGCTAGTGAATATCCCATGAAAAATCTTACCGTCAAACTCTTCTTTGTTTTGAGTATCAGTTCACTGACAACTTTCGCTTTACAGTCGCAAAACAATGGTAATTCTTCCGAAAATTTGGAGTGGGACACGATTTTAGTAAAACCGGCTTCCATCCAAACGGTAGAACTGGTTCCTGCCATTTACGAAGCCATCAAGGAGCAAGTTCTGGTGAGAGAGGGATACAGAGAAATCAAGGCAATACCGGTACAATATGTCGAGCAAGATGAGACAATTCTAGTTAAAGAGGAGTC
>Ga0114956_1000510_pt1 | contig 28490 bp, 24 predicted proteins | sample MaitaG_FD_87304 | JGI IMG/M metagenome (GOLD analysis project Ga0114956, IMG submission 87304) | Marine algal microbial communities from Maine, USA - Maine_Asex2 metaG | ecosystem: Host-associated > Algae > Red algae > Unclassified | place: Maine, USA | collected 2015-01-05
CGATGCAAATCCGCCAGCGACAACTGGCCCAACACCGCATCGAACCGGTCAACACCATCGTCGGCTTCGACTGGTGCGGCGAGGAGCAGCTCACCAATAGCCACCAGGTCATAGCGGCGAGCCCGTACCGTGTTCGGTGACGGCTTGGCCGTGTTTTTCCAGTCGAGCCACGCGCCCGCAAGCTCAGCGAGAGAGGTCTCGTTCGCTCCGTCGGTCATGGGCGGTTATTATACATTATCCCGAATATGGCGAATTTGAGGGCGGGGGAGCGCAGTCGCGGCGGTTGGCTGGCCGAGCGGTTTCGGGGTTGATCCGAGTGCGGCATGTCAGTTGGGGTATAGCATGGGTGCTATGTATTGGGGTGAGGTTGAGCTCGAGCCGGAGGTTCGGGATTGGTATCTCGGCCTTGATGATGATGCGCAGGGTCGGGTCGAGTTTCATATTGATCGGCTGGCGCGGGAAGGACCGCTTCTTGATGAGCCTCATACCAAGCAACTGGACGGCAAGCTGCGGGAGCTGCGCTTCTATCTTGTCCGGCGGGCGACGCGGATCACGTACTGGATCGCTCCGGGACGGCGGATCATCTTGTTGACGGTGTTTGTCAAGACCCGCCGTCAGGAACGACGCCAGGTTGACCGGGCGAGGAAGGCTATGGAGCGGTGTTTGGCAGAGGATCACACGACAGGGGATAACGATGAGTGAACGAACGAGTTGGAACAAAACGAGGAAGCCGCGCTCGGCGACGGCTGAGCGGGCCTATGGCGATGAGGCGCGGATCAGTGAGTTCCGGGAGCTGGTGTATCGGTTACGGACCGAGAGTGAGCTCACCCAGGCCGAGTTGGCTGAACGGATGGGTACGACGCAATCGGCGATCGCTCGGATGGAGGGGGGCGGGACACAGCCGACGCTTGAAACTCTGGAGAAGCTCGCTTCCGCGGTTGGTCAGGAGCTGGTGGTCGGCGTGGGAGAACAATTGAGCGAGAACCGTTCGATCGCGAAGCTGATACGAGACGGCCACGCAGTCGTGCGAAAAGCCGGCTGAAGAACCAATGTGCACAGATGCCCGACGGGCTTCGACAAGTTTCGCGATAGCGGTCTTGCGCCGCTCGATCGTCGCAAACGCAGCGCCGGCCTCTTCAAGGGCCCGAAAGTACTCGGCGACCGTTTTCGGTGTCGACCACAACCTGCGCTTTGACCGGCACCACCCATCAAAATCTTCCAGATCCGACCGGTACGCCTTCCACGTATTCACCGCGACCGAACCGCGAAAGTCGTTCGCCTCATCCGCGTCGAGCGCAACATCAAGCGCAACCGCCAACAGCGAACTCACCAACCCAACCCCACAACCACGAGCTCGGCCGCTACAGCGGCAGCCGGGCGGTGGAGGTCGCCGCGGTGGTCAAGAGCGATCCGAAATCAATCCGTTCGTTGAACGCATACTCGTTCGAGTTCGATGCCGTGAATGGCGCATTCCCGAGCCAGCCGAGAACCAAGAAGACGAGTGCTACTGCGGCAGCCACCGGGCCATTGTGTTTAGAGTCGCCTGGATCGCTCATGAGACTCAGGGTATTGGTCAAGCACGAGCACCGCAAAGGTTCGCCGCCGGTCGATTCCGTCGGGGCGAGACGTGTGCCGGTGAGTTGGCTGTCCCCGGCGACTCGGCAACAAAGCTCCGCGCGCCACGAATCAATCGGCAATGAGTTGCAGTATGTCAAGGGACTGGACTACTGCGAAACCGCTCGGCAACAGCGCTACAGAATCACGACCTTCGAGACAGCGCTACCGCAACAGTTCGGCCCAGATGTGACGCCGCAACATCACAGGTGTCCGTTGAGCTGCATGACGTCAGGCTTCCCCATATCGTGCCGCAAGCGGCGGCCGCCAGACTGGATCACGCTCGGGTGTCATCACGTCGTCAGTGCAACCGACATTCCAATCGACTGAGCTGCAGCTGCGAGTTCGTGGTCGCCCGTCACCAGGGCAAGTTCTTCATCGTTGACGAGCACCGCTGACGCGAGGTGAACCGCGTCGTAGCCTCGCAGTCCGTGGGTCTGTGCGAGGTCGCCAGCGGATGCCACCAATTCAGCCGAGACCTCGATGTAGCTGATCTCAAGAGCGATCGCGTCGAGTTCGTCGACCGCTTGCTCCAGCTCCATGACAGTCAATCGATTCATGCGCTGAGCCTGGGCCAGCGCTGCACGCGCTTCGGGGTAGATCAGTCGCGTGCTCACGACGCGCGTCGCTTCGTTCCACAACCGACTACACGTCGACGATGCAGGTTCGCCGACCACAAGAGGAATCAACGCTGATGTGTCGAAGTACGCAATCACCGACGCTGCTCAGCGACGAGGTCGCTGACGGTCTCACTGCTACTCGGCTCCGGAGCGGTGCGCTGGCGCTTTTCATGAGCTGGCGGAGAGATCAGGCCTTCGCTGATGAGGCGGTCAATCGGGCGCGGCTGATCGAGGGACACCAACCGTGCGACCGCCTTGCCGTGGTCGGTCACGATCACCTCTTGGCCATCACGCACGAAGCTGAGATAGCGGCTGAGATGATCTCTGAGTTCACGTACTCCAGCCTCCATTCGATCATTATGGCGCTTTCTGACGCGAAAATCTAGCCACATGTGGCGAACGGGACGCCGGTTCCGAATCATCAGGGCCGTCGCTGATCCTCGATCCACCCGATATCCGCGCCACGGAATCACGCCTCAACCGCAGAGCCTGGTGTGCGATAACGGCCCAAGTGCGCTAGCTCGTAATCACGGGTTTCGGGGTGAAGGTAGCAATCACGCGATATCGGCCGAATAGGTTTGCGGTTATGTGGCCCTGGCGTAGCGCTCCGCACTTGCGCAACTGGTGAGAGGCCATATTCGGGGTGCGAATGGTGAATACGCCCGGTTGCGCGACGTCGCCTGGTTTCTGGGTGTCGGTGGGCTCTGAGACGATCGCCTGGAAGCGGCGCTCTCGATGCGTCCATCTGTCATCGGGAGTTCGTCATCGCTGTTCACTGCAGTCCAGGCGGCTGTCACCGCTCGGCGCCGGTTCCAAAGTGCGCTTTGAGCAGCAACAAACTCGTGTTTCCCGGTAGGCGGGATTTTGTCCCGTTAAGAGGGAACGCCGACGTCGGACCGTTACGCGTTGAAAACCCTGACAAACCGCTGTTTTCAAGGCCTGTCCTGATTGGCCAGCCCGAAAACAGGTGCGTCGTCAGAGCGCGTGGCGACGCTGAATCCAGTCAGCTTGCGGATCCCCCGAATCCTATAACTGCTCTTTAACTTTACAGAATCAATATTTCCGGCGGCCATCTGCTGGCGGAATGCCAGTCGAATCCTGGCGTCGCAGCGCCGCTGCTCGCGGGCGAGCTGATCGCGTGCTTTGCGGTAATGAGCTGGACGCAGATTGCCTCAGTTGGTGGGCCTCTTCGGACTGCGTGGCAGCGCAGGAAAAACGGAGACACAGGTGGAGGTCGCGCTGCGACCTCCAAAGAGCACCTTGCTGCGCTGCAGCGAAAGCGACGAAACACAGCCCCATTTCGGGCACCCCAACCGACGCCCCAGAGCGGCTTCCTGCGGATGTAAATCAGGTTGATGAGACCAGACTCGTGTGGGCGTTCTTGAGTGACGCTGAGCACCCGGAGCGAGTGGTTGCCGGCTCGATCATCGTGGCGGGAGATTCTGAGGAGCCGTTCCTGGCGCGCGTTGTCGATTTGGTCGATGGTCCAGGTGGCGAGACGGTTGTTCATCTCGAGGTTCTCGGCGTGCCGGATCAGGCGATCGACGAGCTGCGACACGCCGGATTGTTGCCGGCTTCGCAGTCCGGCCCCTGGCGGGCGCTGCGGGGCTACGCGGATGCGGTCGGCTGTTCGCCGCGCATGAAGCGGATGAGACCGTCTTCGGGGATTCGGGTGAGGCGTCCGAGCTTGATCGCAGGCAGTCCAGCGGTCCCATCTGAGTCGAGGTACTGATTCGCGAGTTGGTAGGCGTGGTTGCGGCTGACGCGGAGCACGCGGGCCGCTTCAGCGATTGTCAGCAATGCCGGGTAGTTGGGTGGACTGGTGCTGGTTGGCGTGGAGTTTGTCTTCATGGAACTGAAGATGACGCATGCCGGTGGCAGGACCGCGCAGTGCGAGCGCAGCAAGGTGGTTGAGGCTTTGTTTGGGCGGTGGCCTCACCGGCCGGAGGTGTCGTGCCGGTGCAGTCCGTCGGCGGCATTGGCGCTGATTCAGGCTGCGGATGTGGCCACTGGAGCGCTTTCCCTCTTTGCTGCGAGGTTTGAACTCGCTTGGAGCGCGGCGCTCGCCCGATCGCCCCACCGGATCGTCACAACGACAGACGAATTTGCGGTCATGGTCCTCTCCTGACGTGATACGGGTTCAGAAGCACATCACCCAGAACTCGCACGAGCCGCTGCGCTGTCTCTTCACTGTATTCGTCCAACACAATGCTCTCGTGCGACACCCGCCCAGCAACGCAGTGCGTTCGCACTCAGGCGGCAGTGCGAGCTCACTGCGCACCCGCCGATCCCAACGCATCGCCCAACGTCGCACCGAGATCCTCGCCGATGTCCTCGGTCGCATGCGCGTAGATCCGATACGTCGTGTCCGGCGTCGAATGACCAAGACGGCGAGCCACCGACACAACATCGTGGCCGGACTGCAACGCCTTCGACGCCGACCAATGCCGCAGGTCATGGAATCGCCACTGATCGTCGACCTCGGCGACCGTGCGAGCCCGACGCCACCACCAACTGATCTTGTCCGGATTCGGCGGACCATCATCGTCACTGAACATCCACGCCGTGTGCGGCTCGCGCTCGGCCCGCACCGCCTCCAGAGCAGCGATCGTGTCGGCATCCAACGCCAGCCGACGACGGTCGCCCGTCTTGGTCGGACGATCGATCAGCTCCGGAACCCCCGACTCCGTCTCGGACGCATGCAGCTTCGTGATCGCACTGTCGATGCGCAACACCGGCGGTTCCAAGTCGACCCACCGCAACGCCGCGACCTCACCCCGACGAGCCCCCGTCGACGCCGTGACCCGAAACGCCAACGGCGCCAGCTCATGCACTTCGGCTGCCGCCTCGATCATCGCGTGCACAATCGCATCGGGCATGAAGTCCCGCGGTCGGCCGCGCCCCGGACCCTGCACCAACGCCGCCGGGTTCGCCGACAGCCACCCCCATCGCAGACCCTGCTGCAGCGCCGCCCGCAACGTCTGCAGCTGACACCGAATGCTCGCCTCACCCGTACCGGCCTTGCGTTTGCGAGCCATCCACCCGTCGACATCGACAACGCCAAGCCGAGCGACCGGCATCGCCGTGATCGGGTCCTTGTTCAACTGCTTGATCCGAGCCGCATGATCGCGGGCGCTGTACGGCGCCCACCCCGGCTCCTTGGCCTCGAACCATGCGTCCAACACGTCGGCGACCGACCGGCCACCGGAGCGCGCCGGCGCCTTCTCAAGTTCGCGCCCAATGCGCTGCGCGTCGCGCTTGCCGCCCCGCACCGTACGCGACACATGAGTGACCCGACCGGACGGATCGCGGCCCGCGAAGACCCGCACCTCCCACACCCCTGGACGCTTCTCCCGCAATGAAGCCATGGGGCCAGAATAGCCGAGAACGAAAACCAAAAGTTGGGATGACTGTTGGGATGGCCTCTTTTTGAGCTAGTTCTGAAGCCGAATACCAACTGTCAGCTAAGCGACATTACTACCCGGAATACCCAGTAAACGTCTACTCAATTCGCAGTCCAGAAATGGCTCGGCTGATGACGAGCTGTTGGATCTGTTCGGTGCCTTCGAAGATGTCGTGGATCTTGGCATCGCGATGCCAGCGCTCGACCGGGTACTCGCGGGTGTAGCCGTAACCGCCGAGGATCTGGATCGCCCGTTCGGTCACCCAGGTCGCCGTGCGGCCGGCCTTGAGCTTGGCCATCGAACCTTCGGCGTTCTTGAATTGACGATGTTTGCCCAGCCACGCAGCCCGCCACACGAGCATGCGCGACGCGTCGATCTCGGTCGCCATGTCGGCCAGCATGAACGCAATCGACTGGTTCATGATGATCGGACGACCGAACTGCTCGCGCTCTTTGGCGTATTGCAGCGAGTACTCATAGGCCGCCCGAGCCACGCCGACTGCCTGCGCTCCAACGGCAGGGCGGGTCGACTCGAAGGTCTGCATCGCGGCGTTCGCGTTACCCGGCTTCCCCTCACGCACCCGAGCGAGGCGAGCGTCGAGCTTCTCCTTGCCGCCGAGGAGGCAACTGCCGGGTATCCGCACATTGTCAAGAATGACCTCGGCGGTATGCGACGCCCGGATGCCATGCTTCTTGTACTTTTGCCCCTGGCTCAGACCCGGGGTTCCTGGCGGGACCACGAACGACGCGTGACCACGCGACCGCAACGCCGGATCGGCGACGGCAACGATCACGTGCACATCGGCGATACCACCGTTCGAGATCCAGGCCTTCGTGCCGTTCAAGACCCACTCGTCTTTCGCTTCGTCATACACCGCGCTCGTGCGCATGGCGGCGACATCAGATCCCGCGTCGGGTTCCGACGACGCGAACGCACCCATTTTGATGTCGTCGGGCGTGCCGTAACACTGCGGCACCCACTCCATGACCTGCTCGCTCGTACCCGACGCAGCAATGCCGGCCGCGGCTAGGCCGGTCGCCATCATCGACATACCGATGCCGGCATCGGCCCAGAACAACTCTTCGAGGAGGATCGGCATGGTCAAACCGGTCGGGTCGTTCATCATCCCCTCGGCCATAATCTCCCAGCCGTACAGCCCGATCTTGGCGGCTTCTTCGATGATCGGCCATGGCGTCTCTTCACGCTCGTCCCACTCTTCGGCCGCCGGACGGATCACGTCGACGCCGAACTCATGGACCCACTTCTTCAGCTGCAGCTGGTCTTCGTTGGGTTGTGGACAGAAATCAGACATCGGACAGCCTCTTTGCGGATCGACGATCGAGCAAGTTACCGTTCGGTAACTTGTGGAGTTACTTCATGGTAACAACACCAGTAGTTGTCGACCGACTCTGCCCGCACATTGATCAATCTGAGACAACCGGCCCCCTTCCTATCTCCCCCGGCCCGGTACCGTCGGCCACATGGCAGAGCAAGATCACGAATGGCTCGAAGACGTCGAGGGTGAGCGGGCCCTCAACTGGGTTCGCTCGCACAACGAACGCTCGCTCGGTGTGCTCGAAGGACACGCCGACTATCCCGGTTTCGAAGCGGCTGCGCTCGAACTACTCACCTCGAAAGAACGCATCGCCTACGGCAGCGTTCGCGATGGCCACGTCTACAACTTCTGGCAGGACGACGAGCACGTGCGCGGTATCTGGCGCCGCGCTAGCTACGACAGCTACATCGCCGACGAACCCGAGTGGACGACGCTGCTCGACATCGACCAACTCGCCGCCGACGAAGACGAGAACTGGGTGTTCGCTGGCGCGTCGGCCTGCCGATTCGATGACCAGCCGATCACTCGTTACCTCGTTTCACTTTCGATCGGTGGCCGCGACGCAACGACGGTTCGCGAGTTCGACGTCGAGACCGGCGCGTTTGTCGACGGTGGTTTCGTCTCACCTGAATCGAAGCAGTCGGTGAGCTGGGTCGACCCCGACACCGTGCTCATCGCAACCGACTGGGGCGATGGTTCGATGACCGAGTCGGGCTATCCGCTTTCGGTCCGTCGGCTTCGTCGCAGTCAACCGCTAGCCGAGGCCGAAGAGCTCGTGCGCGGCGAATCGACCGACGTCGGCGTGTGGCCGATCGTGCTGCGCCGCTCCGACGACACCCGTGTCATCGGCGCCGTCCAGCGCATGACGTTCTTCACCGGCGCCCTGTGGCTCGTGCCTCCCGGCACCGACGCGCCGATCCGCCTCCCGATTCCTGACAAGGCCGACCTCTCCGCGATGGTCGGCGACACGGCGATCATCTCGCTCCAGGAAGACTGGCACCCCAGCGGGCAACAAGCGTTCAGCTCCGGCGACCTTGTCGCTCTCGACCTCGGCGAGTTCCTGGCAACGGGCGAGCTACCGAACATCAAGCTCGTATTCCATCCGACCGCACGCCAGTCGGTCCAGGGCCTCGCGGTCTCGAAGGACCGCACGGTGCTCAGCTATGCCGACAACGTCGTATCGCAACTTGCGTTCCTCGACCGGACCGATGACGGTGAGTGGAACCGCACACCGATCGAGCTACCGGGATCCGGCAGCGCGGGCATCACGTCGTCGGACAGTCGCGAGTCGGCCATCTTCGTGAGCTACAACGACTTCCTCACGCCCGACTCCCTCCTGCTCCTCGAGCCGAACGGAACCCTCCGCAAAATCAAGTCGCTGGCCGAACGGTTCGACACCACTGGGCTGACGGTCACCCAACGATCGGCAACGTCGACCGATGGCACCGAGGTTCCGTACTTCCTTGTGCACCGCGCCGACATCACCCCCGACGGCTCAACGCCGACACTGCTCTACGGCTACGGCGGCTTCGAGGTCTCGATGACGCCGTCGTATTCGCCGACGCTGGGTCGCTTCTGGCTCGAACGCGGTAGCGCCTATGCGCTCGCCAACATTCGGGGCGGTGGCGAGTTCGGACCGGCCTGGCACCAGGCGGGCCTGAAGGGCAAACGACAGGTTGTCTACGACGACTTCATCGCAGTCGCCGAAGATCTCATCGCCACCGGCATCACGAGCACTCGCAAGCTCGGCGCGATGGGCGGATCAAATGGCGGACTCCTCATGGGGGTCATGCTCACCCAACGCCCCGATCTCTGGCAAGCGATGGTCATCCAGGTGCCGTTGCTCGACATGTTGCGCTACCACCTCCTGCTCGCTGGCGCGTCCTGGGTCGACGAGTACGGCTCGCCCGACGTGCCCGAAGAGCGGGCGTTCCTGGAAACAATCTCGCCGTATCACCGGTTCGATCCGGACGCCGACTATCCGATGCCCCTGTTCGTCACCTCGACCAAAGATGATCGCGTCCACCCGGGCCACGCCCGCAAGATGGCAAAACGATTCGAAGAAGCCGACAAGCCGTTCCTCTACTACGAGAACATCGACGGCGGTCATGGCGCAGCGACGAACCAGATCGAACGGGCCAAACGACTCGCGCTCGAATACAGCTACCTGACCGAGCAGCTCCAGTCGCCATGATCTGCGGCGGCTTCCCCAACGATGACTTCCCCGAAATCGTCGACCCCGTCGACGGAACTCGCTGGCGCGTCGACGCCGAATTCCTAACCTCGAACTGGACCTGCGTGTGGGGCAACGGATGCCAGGGCATTCTCGACGAACCGGCCGAAGACCTCCAGCAGGGCTGCTGCTCGGTCGGCGCTGAATTCCTCGATGAAGAGGAGGCGATGCTCATCGGCGCGCTCGGAGTGACGCTCGACCCTGGTCGTTTCGAACACCACGCCGAGGCCTCGGCCGACGGTGTCTTCAACGCGGATCGAACGAAGACTCGCATCGTCGATGACGCGTGCATTTTCCTGAACCGGCCCGGATTTTCTGGAGGCGCGGGTTGTGCGCTTCATCTCACCGCGATCGACGAGGGCGAGTCGCCGATCGAATGGAAACCATCGATCTGCTGGCAGCTTCCGCTGAAGGTCGAGACCGACACCGATGGCACCCGCACCCTGCGACGATGGCGACGCGCCGACTGGGGCGACGGCGGAAAGACGATGGCCTGGTGCTGCACCGAGGAGGCCGCCGCGCATGTCGGCGATCGACCCGTGATCGAATCGTTAAGCGCCGAGATCCAGGCACTCGTGGGCCCCGAGGTCGCCGTCGAGTTGCGATCTCGTCTCGGTCGCTCCGGGCCCGCGAGTTAAGGTCGGTTCTACCTACAGACCGGCCACAACGAGACCCGCGACGAGGCCCAGCGCGAGGTACGGGCCGTAGGCCAACGCCTGCTCGCGATGGCCGCGCGCCAACATGAACAGAGCGACCACTCCCCCACTGAGCGCCATGACCATCACCGCAGTACTCAGCGCCGTTGCTCCGAACCAGCCGAGGATGAGGGCCGCGGTTGCCCCGTACTTCACGTCGCCCATGCCGAAGTTAGCCGCGATGTTCATGACCAACAGCACGACGAAAGCGAGCGCGGCGAGAGCGAACGCCTGACCGATACGGCCCGCGTCATCGGCGGCGATACCCATGCCGACGACCCAGACTGCAGCTGCTGCAGCCAGCGGTCCGACGATCCGATTCGGCAGCCGGTGCTCGCGGAAGTCGATCCCCGACAGCCACGCCGACACGAGCACCACGCCAGCGAGAAAGATCGCCGTGACCGGCGTCGACCGATGCACCCACACGATCAAGCCCGCAGCCGCCACCCCGACAACGGCCACACCGGCATCCATCGCAGTGGCGCGTCGCTCCGTCACGGCCGAGTCACGTTCTTAGAGCGCGGCGAGTGCTGCTTCGGCCGCGGCAAGATCAGCTTTCGCGGCTTCACACAGTTGTCGGGTCTCCTCGACCAACTCGGGCTTTGCGTTGTTGACATACCCCGGGTTTGAAAGCCGCCCTTCGAAGCCTGCGACCTGCTTCGCCTTCGCCTCGATGAGCTTGCTGAGGCGATCTCGCTCGGCTTCGACGTCGACGTCATCGACGAGCCCCGACACAAACAATTCGTGGCCCTCGAACGCGATGGCACTTGCGCCGACCGGACGTTCGTCGCCCAACAGCTCGACGGGACCAAGGCCAGCCAACGTTTCGACGGTGCCGTCGACAGACGCCAGCAGATCGATGACGGCCGCCGGCGCATGCAGCGTGACCAGCTGCTTCGGTTTCACCTGACGCTCCGACCGGAGCGCTCGCACCATGCCGACCAGGTTGTCGGCCCGTTCAAAGGCTTCGATCGGCGCGGAGTCGACCGCTCCTTCTTCGAGGCTCGGCCATGCCGCCGTCGCCAGCAGTGACGCGGGGGAAACGGTGAGTCCGGCGACCTCGCCGCAACGAGCTTCAGACACATGCGGCCACAGGGCCTCGGTCACGAACGGGCAAACCGGATGCATGAGGCGCAACACGACGTCGAGCACGGTGCCGAGTACGACCTTCTGGTTCGCGTCGTCGTCGATCGTCGGCTTGACCGCTTCGAGGTACACATCGCATACATCGCGCCAGACGAAGTCGTACAGGGCATCGGCGTACACATTGAACTGGTAGTTGGCGAGCGCTTCGTCGATTACGCCGAGCGTGAGCTGCAAGCGGGCCATGATCCACCGGTCAGCGAAGCGAGCCCCGGCGATGTCGACCGGTTCGGCGACGTCCGCCGCGCCATCGAGGCGACGCAATGCGAACCGCGTCGCGTTCCAGATCTTGTTCGCGAAGTTTCGACCGAGGTCGAACTTCGACGAGGTGTTGCGAGCGAGCGGTACGTCATCGGTTGGCGTCGCGACACCGGTGGCCACACCAAAGGCGCTGACCATCTTCTTGCTCGGGTCGCCGGGCGATGTCTGCTCGGCGGCAGCAACCGTATGACCGGCTTTGGTCGTGATGAACTTCGGCGTGAATGACTCGCCGGTATGCGGGCAGACCATGTCGACCGGCATCCGCACGTCCTGCGTGTCGGTCGTCATCTGCACGAGCGTGAACCGCATGGCATCGGCGCCGTGACTGTGGATGATGTCGCGCGGGTCGACGCCGTTGCCGAGGCTTTTCGACATCTTCTGCCCGTGGCCGTCTTGGATCATCGCGTGGATGAAGACGTCGTCGAACGCGAGCTGGCCGCCGAGGAAGTAGCGGTTGAACATCGTCATGCGGCTGACCCACAAAGTGATGATCTCGCGACCAGTCGCGAGCACCGAGGTCGGGTTGTACGCGTCGAGGACACCAACGGTCTCGGGGAAGTCTTCGGGCCACGGCCAGCCCATCGTCGACAGCGGCCACAGACCGGACGAGAACCACGTGTCGAGCACGTCGGGATCGCGCTCGAAGCCGTCGGCTTCGAGCGCCGCGACCAAGCCGTCTTCGTCGAGCGAGTCGTCGCGGCGCTCGTTTCGTTGCAGTGTCGAGGCGGGCGGCACGCAGATCGCTTCTTCGACTTCGCTGTCGGTGACTTTCCGGGCGAGGTGTGCGGCGCCAGCATCGACCCATCGACTGGCCACGGCGACCGCTTCGTCGACCGGTGCGTCGCGAACCTCGGTCGGCGCCTCGGCGAGTGGAACCAGGCGGGTCCAGACCGGAATCTGATGCCCCCACCAAAGTTGCCGGGAGATGCACCAATCGCGGATGCCGTCGTGCCACGAGTGATAGGTGCGGGCGTAGCGGTCGGGGTAGAAGGCGAGGCCGCCGTCGCCCTCGGTTGCGCCTCGAGCAGGAACGCCCTCGGGCAAGTCGGGGACCTGCGATGTCTCTTGGGCGCGCAAGGCCGAGCCGCGCAGGCGATCGTCGGTGACCCGCACGTACCACTGGTCGGACAACCACGGTTCGATTGGCACGTGACTTCGATACGAGTGCCCGACGGAGTGGGTGTAGTCGCGAATGTTGTCGAGCAGGTCGTTGGCCGTGAACCAGTCGACGATGGCGGCCCGTGCCTCTTCTCGGCTCTGGCCGACGAACGCTTCAGCCTCAGGCGAAACATCGTCCCAGCCGTGCTCGCTGGAGATCGCACCGTCGGGGCCCATGATGTTGATCACCGGCAGGTCGTGGCGCAGCGCGATGTCCCAGTCGTTGGGATCGTGAGCCGGGGTGACCTTCAGAAAGCCGCTCGCGTACTGGGCTTTGGCGTCACTGCTGTCAGGGTCGGCGAGTACGACGTAACTATCTTCGATGATCGGGATGACGCGACCGACAATCGGAAGCACGACGTTCTTGCCGCGCAATTCCTCGGCCCGAGGATCATCGGGGTTCAGGGCGACTGCGGTGTCGCCAAGCATCGTCTCAGGCCGCGTCGTGGCGACGGTGACGTAGCCGCTGCCGTCTTCGAGCGGATACCGCAAGTACCACATGTGCCCGACGACTTCTTCCATCTCAACTTCGTCGTCAGACAGCGCGGTGCGAGTCACCGGGTCCCAGTTCACGAGCCGTTTGCCGCGGTAGATCAGGCCATCGCGGAACAGCTCGAAGAACGCGTGCCGCACCGCAACCGCGCACATATCGTCCATCGTGAAGCGGGTTCGATCCCAGTCACACGACGCGCCCATCGCCTTGAGCTGTTCGATGATGACGGCCTCGTACTCGTCTTTCCACTCTTGGGTCTTCTCGACAAACGCCTCGCGGCCAAGATCCAAACGTTTGATGCCGTCGCTCAACAGCCGCTTCTCGACCACGGTCTGCGTGGCGATGCCCGCATGGTCGGTGCCCGGCATCCACAACGTCGCGAAACCTCGCATCCGGTGGTAACGAACGAGGACGTCCTGGAGCGCGTTGTTCAGCCCATGGCCAAGGTGCAGCGCGGCGGTGACATTCGGCGGCGGAATGACGATCGAATACGTCGGCGTGTCGGCGGGCACCGATGACGGAGCGGCAAACGCTCCACCATCTGCCCAGCGCTGCGTGATCTCGGTTTCGGCGTCGGCGGGCGAATAGGCCTTGGGAAGGTCGGCGAGCGGTGAACTGGAACTCATATCGTGAGGAGGGTAGTGGCGCCGCTCAGAAGCGCCGCCGATGATCGGCCCGTCGGCCGCCGATAGAGTCCGCAGACGATGAGCGAACAACGGTTGCGCATCGGCGGGGTGCCAGAACACTTCAATCTGCCATGGCGTTTGGCAATCGAATCGGGCGCGTTCGCGGCCATCGGCGCCGAGGTCACGTGGACCGACTTTCCCGGTGGCACCGGCGCCCTTGTTGAAGCCCTGGCGAACGACGAACTCGACCTCGCGACCGTGCTGACCGAAGGCATCACGACGGCGATCTGTAACGGCAACCCGTCGCTCGTGCACTCGGTCTGGGTCAACAGCCCGCTCGCCTGGGGTGTCCACGTGCCCGCGGCATCAGACCTCAACTCGCTGGCCGACCTCGCCGGCCACCGCTTTGCGATCTCGCGCTACGGCTCAGGCTCTGAACTGATGGCATACGTGCTCGCCGACAAGCAAGGTTGGACGCTCGCTCCCGAACAGTTTGTTGTCGTCGGCGGCCTCGCCGGCGCGATCAAAGCATTGCCAGCTGGCGATGCCGAGATCTTCTTGTGGGAACGATTTATGACCCAGCCGCACGTCGACGACGGCACGTTCCGTCGCGTCGACGACACGCCGACGCCGTGGCCCAGTTTTGTCACCGCGGTCACCACCCATGCGATCGCTGCGCATCGATCGCTCATCGATCGAGTCACCGCCGTGGCTGCCGCGACCGCTGCTGACCTCGCCGCATCGCCGACCGCCGCAGCTCGCATCGCCGAGCGGTACGGCCTTGAAGTCGGCGAAGCCGAAACGTGGCTTGGCACCGTGAGCTGGGCGTCGGCGAGTCGACCCGACGCCGCCATTCTCAACGACGTCGTCGAAACCATGGTCCGCCTCGGCCGCATCGAAAAGGAGCGCCCAGGCGACGACCTACTCATTGAGCAGATCGTCGACCCGAGCTCCCGCAGACTGTGAACCTGCCAGGACCGAAGACTCGCCTGCAACTCGCAGCGTTGCGAGCCTCAGCGAGCAAGGCGGACTTCTCCAGCAGACCGTGAACCTGCCAGGACCGAAGACTCGCCTGCAACTCGCAGCGTTGCGAGCCCCAGCGAGCAAGGCGGACTTCTCTAGATACCGAGCAGTTCCACTCGGTCGATCATCGTGCCGTCTTCCCGGCCGATCAGCCGGATGCGGTGTTCGCCAGCGCTGAGGGTGTACGTCGTGCCGTACGCCCGGTCGCGCCAGTCCGCGTTCTGGCTGATGTGCCACACGGTTGGCGTCTGGCCGTCGACCTCGACATAAACCGAATCGCTCGTCTGGTTCGGAGCAAGCACTCGCACGACGAGGCGGTAGTCGCCATCGGCGGGAACCTGCACGCAGTACTCAACAGCATTCGCCGGGTTGAGTGCGTAGTGGTTGCCTGAGCCTTCGGGCATACCAACCGCGTGACCGCTCTCGGCCGCACCGTCCGCAACTGTCGCCATCGATCCGGTCTGATGCCCGAACTCGCCCTGTTGGACAAGCCCGGCACACGTCGGCCCTTCTTCGACTTCGTCGATCGGCGTATACGGCGAGATCAGATCCAGCCGTATCTGGTCGAGCTGCGTGCCATCTTCACGGGCGTACAACTTGATGACGTGCTGGCCGGCATCCAGATCATGCAACGCAGTCGTTCGTGATCCCGGACTGCGGTGATCGCGCCACGCCCAGGTCTGGGTTTGACGGATGTGCCACGGCTCGATCGGGCCGTCGTCGATCTGCACAAAGACCGAGTCGCTTGTGGAGTTGGGGGCAATCACCCGACTGTGCAGCTCGTACTCGCCACCGTTGGCGATGTCGAAACAGAATGCCAACACGTTCTCGGGTTTCACGACGTAGCTGTTGCCAACACCTTCGGGCACACCGACCCAGGAACCGCCAACGGCTGAGCTATCACCGACGACATCAAACAGACCGCGAGCCTGACCGGCCTCGGCTTCCTGCTCAAGCCCACCGCAGTCGGCAAAGGCCAAGTCGTCTGGCACTGGCCCGAGCGGCGGCACTGGGGTTGCCGTCGGCGCTGGCGTCGCGGTCGGGCTTGGGGTCGGCACCGAGGTCGGCGTTGACGCCGCCGCAGTGGTTGGGGCTCCGATGATCAGCTTGTCGAAGTTGAAGTTGCCGCCGTCGGTGAACGTGAGCCGCAGAATGTGCTCGCCTGCGGTGAGCGACACATCGGTCGATGCCGAGCTGAAGGTCCACCAATCGCCCGTGCTCATAACATCGATCGAACCGATGTCGATCCCGTCGATCGACAGTGTCATTGCACCCGGTTCCACCCCAGATGCGACTCGGGCTTCGACGCTGTAGAGCGCGTTGTCTTCGACGTTGACCGTGTACTCAAGCCACTCGCCCTCTTCAATCTTGCCGATCGTGTTGTTCACGGTGAGGAACGGATTCCAAATGTCGACGCCTTCGGTCGTACGTAACGCTCGACCGCTGTTCGCCGGTGTCGCATCGCTGTAGGCAACACCTTCGCCTCCCGTGTCAAAGAACTCGGCCTCGATAACGCCGGGGATCGTGTGACCGCCCACGACGTAGGGGCCCTGGCCTTGCGGCGCAGGCGTCGCCGTCGGCGCTGGGGTTGAGGTTGGAACCAAGGTCGCCGTCGGTGCTGGGGTTGAGGTTGGAACCAAGGTCGCCGTCGGTGCTGGGGTTGAGGTTGGAACCGAGGTCGCCGTCGGTGCTGGGGTTGAGGTTGGAACCAAGGTCGCCGTCGGCACTGGGGTTGAGGTTGGTGCGATGGCCGGCACGATTGCCAACTCGGGGAACGCAACCGCAAGGTCGAGGTCGTCGCCGTGACTGACCTGCAAATCGATCAACGAGCTAAAGAGGTCGTAGCGGCGGTCGGCATAGGCCGGGTCGTCGAATAGGTCGTTCATTTCCAACGGGTCGTTGTTCAAATCGTAGAGCAAGGCTACGTCGGCGTCGGGATACAAGATCAGTTTGTGATCGTCCTCGACGACCATGCGCTGATGATTCTTGTACGCCCCGTACACCGCGTCGTAGTTGCTCGATCGTTCGCCCCGAATGATCGGCAGCAAGCTGCGGAACTGCCAGTGGGCGGGCGGCGTGATGCCGGCGAGCTCGAACATCGTCGGCATGATGTCCTGGTAGTAGAGACGGGTGTCATGGCTGGCGTTCTGCGGGATCGTCGGGCCCGACAACAGCAGTGGCGAACGCATGCTGTGTTCGAACATGTTCTGTTTGCCGATGAGCCCGTGCTGACCAACGGCAAGTCCGTGGTCGGCGCTGAACATGACATAGGTGTCGTCGAGTTGGCCGGACGTTTCAAGTTCGTCGAGGACTCGACCGATCTGGGCATCCATGTAGGTGATCGCGGCGTAGTACTCCTGACGATGCACCTTCACGGCGTACTCGGTGCGAGGGAACGGCGCCAGAGCTTCATCACGCAACGTTGCCCCCGAGCCGATTTCCTCGGCCCACGGGTAGAGCGGCATGAAGTTGTCGGGAACCGACATGTTCTCAAGCGGGTACATGTCGAGGTATTCCTGCGGGGCCTGGCGCGGATCGTGCGGCGCGTTGAACGCGAGCTGCATGTAGAACGGGTCGGGGTCCGACGCAGCCTGTTGCAGGAAGTCGATGCCTTCGTCGGCGAGAACTTCGGTCCAGTGCGTGCCGCCTTCCCAGAAGCCGCCGAACGACGGATCGCTCGGGCTCCATGGATCAGGCTGGCCCTCGATCGGACGGTTGTAGCCAATGCGGTCGGTCGACCACGAATCGGCCGGCATCGCCGGGCGCACCGTGCCGACGTTCTGGTAGAAGTCGCTTACCATCGTGGCGTTCACACCGGTCATGTGAAGCTTGCCGGCGAAGTACGTGTCGTAGCCGTTGTCGCCGAGCACCTGCGGTGCGAGCAAGCCGTTGGCCCGAATCGTCGACGCTTCATCGAACGCGTTCCAGAGGAACAGTCCGCTCTCGAGCATGTCGCGACTCGACCGACAGACCGCGCCGGTCCAGGCGCCTTGGTTGTACGCGTTCGTGAACGATGTGCTGCGGCCGACCAGCTGATCGAGGTTCGGCGTCAGGATCTCGTCATTGCCAAGGGCAGCGATCGCGTCATACGTCATGTCATCGGCGAACAGGAACAGCAAGTTCGGATCGTCCTGTGCTTGCGCCTGCGCTGCGGTCGGAAGGATCACCGACGCCAGCGCAGCCACCACGAGACCGGTGGCGATTCGCCACCACATCGGCGCGGATCGCTCGTGTTCTCTTGCGGTACTCATGGAAGTTCGCCCTTTCACCCAACGACAGTCGTCACCGTCATCTCGGGTCGAAGGGGCTGAGGCTTGATGTCAATACCCAGCCTGAGTCCCGGTCACTGGGTCGTCCGGGTGAGTCGCGCTCCCTGGGCCCGACTGAATGGCCCAGCGGCAATGGTGACCTACTACCTGCTTGTACGCGGATCGGTGCGGAGACGACACGATCTACGCCGGACCCGACGAGGAGAGCTGACCCACTCGCCAATCGGCAGGTTTTAGGGCGCGCCCGTGAGGCTCGTGCTCTCTGTCGGCTCGATAGGGTCTGCTCCGTCGACCAACGTCGAGCGTCGAAGCTTTGTCACGAGCTGCTCAGGATCTCCGGTGATACGCCTGCTGCCAGTCAGACGCGCTGGCGTGCCGGACGCGGGTACGCAGCGAGCGCGGCGAGCGGCGGCCGAAAGCGTTTCCACTCTCCCTCGGCCTGCGCAAGTCGATCTGCAACGACGAAACCGACCGCGGTGTTGAATCCCAGGCCGCTGTGGCTGCCACAGACTTCGACGTTCTCGGCCAACGGGCCCTTTTTGTCGAGACAATATTGCCAGGAAACAATGCCGTCAGTGCGGGTGTAGATCGACGTGGCGGGCACCATGAGCGGCGATCGATCTGGATTGAGCAGTGGTTCGAAAAACGTCTCTTGGTGCAGGTGAGAGACCGAATCCCAAAGGGCGGAGACTGCGCTGCGGTCACCAGGCGTCATCCGAAATGGGCTGCCCATGGTGATGACTTGGCGCACATGGGTCGGGTTCTCGCGGGCCAGCAGGCGGGCATAGATCCCACCCAGACTCCAACCGATGATCGAAACCCTTTGGTCGTTATTGGTCGACCTGATGTGTGCGACGCGGTCACGCAAGCCGTCGACGACCTCGGGGGTTGGACCGATGTTTGCTCCGAGTCGCCAACCGTAGGACCGGTAACCGAGACTGCGAAGTAGCAATCGGAGTCGGATCGTTGAGCGATCGGCGGTTCCGAAGCCCGGTAGGACCAAGACCGGATGTCCATCGCCTTTGGGCAGAAGCTGCAGCAACGGGGTGGTCACTCGCCAGCCCGCGTACTCAGCGACAGCACGAGACTCCATCAGTGTCATCCACAGCGGAGGCGCATCGAAGCGGGTCGTCACGGTCACCCTGTCACCATAGAGGCTTTGACCGCGTGCGCCGAATTCTCCGCGGAGGCTCCCCAGAGTGGGTCACCACTCATGCCTTGACGTCGAGTGCTTCGGCGAGAGCCGTGATCTCATCGATGATTAGATCACCCAGATCCCAGAGGTCGGGGACGAGTTCCCGGCAGGCGACCAAGCCGAAATCGAGCGAATCGCAGTAGCTCTGCACCGTGATGTTGAGCCCTTGACCATCGATCACTGTTGAAACCGGGTAGTAGTGGCGAAGGGTCGCCCCGGCGCCCAGCGTCAGCGGCGAGCGCGGGCCGGGCACATTGGAGACGACCAGGTTCGCTGGCGGAGCTGTGCGGTCGGCCAGCCGGACGCGCGTCGCGAGCTGCGAAGCCCGCACCGCCAGGGCCGGTGGCGCCAATTCGCTCATGTCCATGATCAGATTGGCGGGTAGGAGGTCGAACTGCTCTTTCGCTGTTCCCATCGCTTCGCTGACGCGAGCGACACGATCCACCGGGTCGCTGTGCGATGTCGGCAGGCTTGCGAAGATCGCCGATATGCGGTTCGACCATTTCTCGTTCTCGCTCTCCTTGCCGGTGCGGATCGACACGGGAATCATTGCGATCAGATCTTGCTCGGGGAGCGCATCGTGGGATCTGAGATAGTTGCGAAGCGCACCAGCGCAAACCGCCATGACCACATCGTTCACGGTCACGCCGAGTTCCGACTTGATGGTCTTGATGAGAGGCAGCGATGTGCTCCGATAGGCGAAACGGCGGTGCGGCGTGATGCTGGCGTTGAACGGAGTGCGAGGCGCACCGAGGTTGGGCACGAGCGGGACCTCGTCTTGATGTTCGGGCCGGTCGGTTCCCAGCGCCTTGCGAAGCACGATGCCGGCCGGCCCGGGCACCCCCCGCTGTATAGCCCGGGCCATGCGATTGAACCCGACCTGGCCGGTTAGGTTGCCGACCTCGTTCAGCACGCGTGTTTGTACCCGTAGCCCTTTCACCGGCGTTCGGGCCACGCCGTAGGCGGTACGGGCGAACATCTCCAACATTGAAGGTTGGGTTTCGGGTGTCCACTCAGCGTCTGCGGCAGAGGATTCGGGACTGAGGAGCATGCCGAGCAACTCGGCGCCTGCGGCTCCGTCGATGGTCGCATGGTGCAACTTGAGCAGCACGGCAAAGTCGCCCGACTCAAGTCCTTCGATGACGTAGGCCTCCCACAGCGGCCGACGTCGATCCATCGGCCGACCGATCAGTCGTCCGACGAGATCTGCGAGACGTTCGGGCGTGCCGCCGCCCGGTACGCCGAGGTGGCGGATGTGGAAGTCCAGGTCGAAGTCGGGATCGTTGATCCAGTAGGGCCGATCGAGGCCGAGCGGAACCTCGACGAGACGTCGTCGAAATGGCTCGAGGACGCCGAGCCGTGCTTCAACCTGGTCGCGGAACGTTGAGTAGGCGTCGAAGTCATCGGTCTCGGGCGGCGTGTAGATCGACAGGCTGTTGATGTGGCCAAACGACGAGTTTGTCTCGATGTTCAGGAAGCTCGTGTCGATGCCGGACAACTGTTTCATACGTCAGCTCCCTGAATTTCACCGAAGAGGTCTTCGAATGCCTTCTCGATGTGATCACGAAATCCGGATGGGTCGGTGATCGCCTGGGGATCGACAAAGATGCCGATATCGAAGGCTCCCGCCAGCGAGAGCGCGGTGATATTGGCGCCGGTTCCCGCGACCGGGCCCATACAGACGGTGCCGGTGATCTTCGCTCCGGCACAGTAGAGATCGAAGTCCGCGCTTCGAAGGTTCGAGGTCGCAAAGTCGATCCGACTCGCGGCGCCGCGTGCGGCTCGGGTCAGCATCGAAGTCGGCAGCTGGTTCATGAGGCCCGAAAGTGCTCCGAGACCTCCGCCCTTCGAGGCTTCTTCGCGGGCCTCGGTTGTCAGCTTGCTGATGCGATCGAGGCGTTCGGTGAGGGTCATCGGGCCGGCGGGCAGCATGATCGGAACCGGCGTGAATGCGTTCCCCCCTACCTTGCCGTCCTTTCGTGTGCTGACGACAAAGCTCGAATTGAGGCTTTGGATCGGCACCTCGGCCTCTTCGTGATAGCGACGCGCCCCTTCAGCAAGGCCGGTTAGGAAGACATCATTCACCGACGCACCCACGGCACGCCCGGATCGCTTGAGATCATCGACCGACACCCGAACATGTTCGAGGCGACGGTGTCGGGATCGATCCGCCCAAAGGCTTGAACCGCTCTCTGTCGCACCGCTCGGGAGCAGCTGGCGCGCGGCCGTCGTGGCAATTGTCGCTCCTGCCTCGGCGCTTTTGAGAGCGCGACGGGGGTCCGCCCCCCACATACTCACCTCGCCGGCGACACGGCGAGCGATGCCGAACTGGCGGCGCAAGAGATGTGTTCCCGTGTCACGGACAGTGCCGATCATTCCGGAGCCGAGATCGCCACCCGACTCTTTGGCTTTGGCGGTAGCTACCGCTTCGGCAACCAGTGCCTCAAGATCGACCTCGGCGGGCGGCGGGTCATCGCGCTGCAAGCTCTGGTACATCTCGGCCAAACGCATCTGTCCGATGCCGTCCGAGATGACGTGGTGGACAAGTGACCAGATCGCGCCGCGACCACCCTCGAGTCCGCTGACCGTCACGAACCGCCAGAGCGGCCGCGTACGGTCCAGGGGTTCCATGTAGAGACTCGCGGCAACGTCGAACAAAGTGCGCTCGTCGCCCGGAGAGGCCAGCTCGATCTCACGCACGTGGTAGTCGAAGTCGAACTCGGGGTCCGGTGCCCACGCGGGCGTCGAGAGGCGACCGAAGCCCGGAACCACCCGGTGATAGAGCTTTGGCATTCGCGCCACTGCCGCCCGGAGTTGTAGTCGGAACCGCGCAGGGTCGACCGGACGGTCGAGAAGTGTGAGCGAAGCGCCGCTCGCGTTGAGCCACGGGTCCTTCTCGACGTTCCACATGAGCGCCTCGTGTTCGCTCATTCGCTGGGCTTGTTCGATCTCGCGTTCAGATCCCTTCATCGCGTTCCCGCCTTGGTGTCGGTGCCGGGTCGTCGGTCTCGCTCGCCATCGGGGTTGCCTGAATATCCGGGCGGATACGTTCGGGCCAGCTCAGCCTCGGTAGGTGTATGGAGTTGGCGACTCTCGGCCGGCAAGAGATTGGCGATCGCTGCCATGATCCGCTCAGTGTCCTTGTTTGCGCTCCGATATTTCAAAGCGACTGGATCACCGACCGCCACCGAGACATTGGGCCGACTGAGGCCGAAGACCTTTGGAAACCGCGCACTACGGGGCCACACCTTTTCGGTACCCCAGATGCCGACCGGGATAACGGGAACCTTCGCTCGTTCCGCGAGTCGAGCCGCTCCCCACCGACCCTTGAGCTCTGGATCGAAAAAGGCGGGGCCTCTCGGGATGGTTCCCTGCGGAGCCATCATGACGACCTCGCCGCCCTTCAGGGCATCGGCGGCCCGATCAAGTGGTTCGTCCGAACCCGAGGCGCGTTCTACACGGATACCTCCGATCGCCTGCAGCGCAGCGCCGACAATGGGCGTGTCGAAGACCTCTTTCTTGCCCAAGCCCCGAACGGGCCGGCCGGCTTTGGCCATCAAGAGCCCCATGACCGTCGGATCAAAATAGCTGCGGTGGTTGAAGACAATGATTGCGCCGCCCTCGGCCGGAATCTTCTCGACGCCGGCGAATTCAATGTTGGCGTACGGTGCGACGAGTTCGGGGCGCATCAGGGGGCGTGCCCATTCCTGCACCTCGCGCCCGGCCACCTTTGCGACACCCGCAGTCTTATCGAGATGTCGGATGGGCCAGCCCTTGAGTGTCGCTAGGCCGGCGAGCTGCGGATCGGGGTTGACGGCAATGGGGTGACCGACAAGATCCAACATCGGTGCGTCGTAGTAGCTGTCGCTGTAGGCATAACTGCGACTCAGTCGGATCGTGTTGGCCTCGGCGTACGCCGCGACCGCATCGGCCTTCGCAGTGCCCCACACGAAGGGCCCATCGTGTTGGCCGGTATAGACGCCCTTCTCGCTTTTCCAGCTGGTGCTGATCACGTCGTCGAAACCGATCGCCGAGCCGATCGCCCGCACGAGCGGCTCGGGCGAGGTCGTCGCTAGTACGAGCCGATGGCCCTGCTCGCGATGGTCGGCAAGAACCAATTCGGCGAATGGCTGGAGACTCGCGGCGACGTCTTCTGCGGCAGCTTCCGCCGCCTTGGCCACGATGTCGACCGGCCACCCCTTTGCAGCTCGTACCGCAAGCTGGGCCGGCAACATGGTGGCGGGTACTTCTCCGAACTCTTCATAGAACTTGAGGAACAGCTCCGCAAAGGGGATCGAGCGTTGGGTTGTGAGTCCTGCTTCGGCCAACCGTTCGCCAAAGATCGGGGCGGATGAGCTCGCGAGCAGGGTGCGGTCGAGGTCGAAGAATGCAGCGGTCGATGAGGCCATGGCAACCAAACTAATGTCAGCGACTGACATTAGTCAATTGCTGACACTATCGATGGACGCAGTATCATGGAACGTTATGGATCAGCGCGGCCAGACCGCTGTCGACCCGTCGCCACGAGTCCCCGAGGACAGCCGACGAAGTCGCAAGAAGGAGCACACTCGGACCCGTCTTCTCAACGCAGCAGACGCGCTATTCGATCGTGTGGGATACGAGGCGACAACGACCCTTGACATCGCCGAAGCAGCCGATGTCGCCCAACGCACGCTATTTCGCCATTTCCCGACAAAGGAAGCACTGCTGTATGCCGAGCTCGATGACGCCCGCTTCGTCCTCCGCGACGCGCTGACCAATCGACCGGCCGCTGAGCCAATTCTCAACGTCGTGCGCGAGGCGCTGCGCGAACTGGCGGAGACCATCAGCGCGAATCCCGACCGTCGTCTGCTGGAGGCCCGTCTCGCGGTGACGACGCCCGCCGTGTCCGGACACTTTCGAGCGGTCATCCAAGCGGGTTGGGAGCGCGAACTCATCGTGGCGGTGGCTGACCGGCTCGGCGTCGACCCGATGCATGACCCCCGTCCGGAGGTCCTCGCCGGGGCCGCCATGAGTGCTTGCCGAGTGGCTACGCGTCAGTGGACGGTCACCGATGGCGATGCAGACTACGTCGCGCTTGTTGACAGGGCGCTTGCGGCTGTTGCCGGTTTGGCGGCCCTGGACCAGCCAGCCTGACCCTGCCGCGTTCGACGGCGTTGGTTGCGTTCTGACATACTTTTGCTGGTGAGCGCCACGGACCGCCATACCGATGTCAACCTGGCTTCGATCATCGAAGCTCATTCTGCCGACGCGACTGCGCTGATCGAGGGGCAGCAATCGATCACCTACGGTGAGCTGCGAAGCACGGTAGCGCGATGTCGTGCTGCGCTCTCAGCTCGGGGTATCGGAGTCGGGTGCCGCGTAGTGCTTGCGGCGGGAAACGAGATCGGTTTCGTTGTGACCGCTCTAGCTGCCCTGGGCCTCGGCGCGCAGGTCGCACCGATCAATCCTTACAGCCCCGCGCCCGAAGCTCGGCGGAAGATCGAGTCACTCAATGCTGACCTTGTGGTCCTCGGCGAGGCGGCGACATCGCTCACCGACGACGACCGATACGACGTTGACGTCACGAGTACTGGCGAACTCATTGCCGGGCACGATTCTCAACAAGCTCAATCACCAATCGTGCCAGTCGAGTCCGCCGACGTAGCGTTCCTGTTGTCGACGAGTGGTGTCTCGGGTGTAGCAAAAGTCGCCATGTTGACCCACGGCGGCATGGCATGGGTACAACGATCGCTGATCGGCGATGGCCATCAGCAGCTCTTGCCAACCGACATCAGCCTGGGTGTGCTCCCGGTCGCCCACATCCTTGGGCTGAACATCGCCGTCTTGTCCACCCTGCGGGTCGGAGGAGCCGTGGTCCTCCAGCGACGCTTCAATCCGGAGGAATCGCTCGACCTCATCCGCCACCACGGCGTGACGATGGTCGTTGGTGCCCCTCCGATGTGGCATCAATGGGCGATCGGTGACGGACCGCCCGATGCGATGAACACCGTCCGCTTCGCCCGATCAGGAGCCGCCGCCTTGCGACCAGCCGCCGTCGAGCGACTCAAGCAACGATACGGAATCCAGGTTGCCCAGGGCTACGGACTCACGGAGACCTCAGCCGTCGTGACGACCGGACGCGGAATCGATGCACCGGTCACTTCGGTCGGACGTCCGCTTCCGGACGTAGCTCTCGTGCTCGTCGATGACGAAGGTAACCCGGTCGATGTGGGCGACGTCGGAGAAGTCGTGATCCGCACGCCCGGCCTGTTCGCCGGCTACCTCGACGATGACGCGGCTACCGAAATTGTGCTCACCGACGACGGTTGGCTGTGGACCGGCGATCTCGGCGTCGTCGACGATCGCGGCTTCCTCTATCTCGTCGACCGCATGAAGAACATCGTGATCGTCTCGGGCTTCAATGTCTACCCGGCCGAGGTCGAGGACGTCATCATGCAATTCCCTGGCGTCCGAGCTGTTGTGGTCGACGGCAAAGCTCACGGTCTGACGGGCGAAACCGTCACAGCTCATGTGGCGGGCGAGATCGACATCGACGAGCTCGACGCATGGGTGCGCACTCAACTCAGCACTTACAAGTGCCCGTCGGAGTACCAGCTCGTCGCCGAGGTACCCCAGACGCCAACCGGTAAGACACTGCGGCACGGATCACCAAGGTGACGAGTTCGCCGCAGTTCGTGTTCGAACGAGCGCCCAGCATGCCGGGTTCGGACGCAACAAGCCGAGTCGTTCTCGGCGGACTACGTCGTCTGGTTCATCAGCTCTGGGATATCGAGGTGTCCGGCTTGGAGCATGTTCCCAAAGACGGAGCTGCGCTCATCTGTCCGAATCACCTTTCGTTCTGTGACTCGATATTTGTACCCGCCGTCTTGCCCCGACGACTGTGGGCAATCGGCAAGGCCGAGTACATGGACTCGTGGAAGACGAAGCATCTCTTTCCAGCAATGGGAATGATCCCAGTCGACCGATCCGGAGGCCGGAAGTCGATGGTTGCGCTCGATGCCGCCGCTGACGTGCTCGACGCAGGTCACCTCTTCCTTATTTACCCGGAGGGAACGAGGTCACGCAGTCGCAACCTCCACAAGGGTCGAACTGGCGCAGCCCGCCTAGCCATGCGCTGCGGCGTCCCGATCATCCCAGTCGGGCACACCGGCACGCTCGACGTCCAGCCACCCGGCCAGTTCACGATGACTCCGCGTAAGAAAGTCACGATTCACATCGGAGCACCGTTGTATGTCGCCGACTTCGGTGCAATCACCGATCCTCGAACACACCGTCGCATGATCGACGCGGTGATGTTCGAGATCGCCGCGCTGTCGGGCCAGTCCTACGTCGACACCTATGCCGGGAAGAAGGATGCCGCCCACGACGACACCGGCACCCGACCGACCGCTCCAGACCAAGCGGTCACGGTCACACCGACCCGACCCACCGGTCGAGCCAACGGCATGCCACAACCCGCCGACGAGACGGCGACGTCCACGCAAGCGCCAATACCGACGCGGCCTCGGGTCCGAGAAGCGGCCCAGGGAGACTGACCGCGGGCCCGGTCCTGACTGACTCACGTGCACTCGCCGTCATCATCATCGCTATCGCGGGTGTCGCCGACTGACCGCGGGCCCGGTCCTGACTGACTCACGTACAGACCAACGCGAGCGCCTCGCCTCGCGTCGTTAGGTTGTGGCGGCGAAGATGACTTCGGTGGTTGGCAACCGTGACCCGTTTGCAGGCTCGATCGTGATGCCCCACCCGTTGGCGTCGAGGTCGTTGACGTCGAACATGGCTTCGATCGTGCCGTTGTGGGGTCGGAGGAGCGCTGCGGGGGCGACGCCATCGTCGATCAGGAACCAAAGTGCGTAGACCTCATCGTCGTGGAGGTCTGGGAGGTCTATTGCGAGCACGGCGATTTTGTCGCGTGCAGGCGACCACCAGATTTCGATCTCGCCGCTTTGGCCATCGACGGTTGCCGAGAGTCGGGAGGAGATCGCGTCGTCAGGCGTCGCGAGCTGTTCGACAGGGCTGGCCGCAAAGACGGTTTGCGCGATGAAGGTGCCGACGGCAAAGACGGCGATCGCGGCTGCGATTACTGCGATGTTGCGCCAGTTTGTGTCGTCCGAGGCTGTTCGAACTGCAGCTGATTGACCGACGTGCGCTGTTGCATGTCGCGGCCGATCGTCGACTTGTTCAGTTCTCTGCACTTGATCGATGACCGATGCAAAGAGCGACGGCGGCGGCGATTGTTCCGTGGCCTTGGCAAGCCACGCAGCGACGTCTTTGAATGCGGCGACGTCGGCAACGCAGACATCGCATGCTCGATAGTGAGCCTCGAAGTCGACCCGCTCGTCTGGGTCGATCGCATTCAGTGCGTATGCGGCGGCGAGGTGATGCAGGTCGTCGGTCATGTCTCAGACCCGAGCAGGTCGCGTAGCTGAAGCAGGCCGTCTCTGATCAGCGCCTTTGCCGTCCCATCCGGAAGGTCGAGTTCGGCCGCGACCTCTCGGTCGGTTCTGCCGTCGAAGCACGCTCGTGCAACCACCGTGCCTCGTGGCTCCGGAAGCTGGGTGATCTCTTCGGTCACGACCGGATCGGTGAGAACACGGCGCACGATGCCGTAGACAAGTGGTCCAAACATTTCGTAGACCTGAGCAAAGGCGTCCCTGCTGCCATCGCCAGCATGCATGAGAAGTTCGTTCGCAAATGGAGACCCGGGCCGCACTTGCCGATGCATTTTCGGCGCCACAGACATCAGAGTGCCGGAGTATGGAACGAGCGAGCTCACAGGCCGGGTTCGGCGCCGAGCGAAATGCGGATTGGAAACCTCGACAGATTCAGCTTCGGTCCGGTGCCGACCGTGAAACAGGCAAGAGAGCCCGCCTGGGGCGAAGTGCCTAGTCCGTCGGACCGGTCCTAACTTCCTAGTGGCAGGTAGCTGCCAAGCACACCTGGCCGATGCCTACCGCGTCGAGATGCCACGATGGGACGCTCGGACCACGCGGGTCAACGAAAGTGGTCGCCGAGTTCGGGGAGGCCAAGCTCGGCAGGTCAGCTGGTTCGGTGACGCTTCATCAGCGCGCTGCGTTGCCGCAATGGGCAACGCACCATTATCCGAGGAGGACGACGCCAAACAAGACCGCGGCGAGCCCGACGAGAAAGAACAGCACACCGGCTGCTGACACGAATCGGTCCCTGGGCAACCGCGATCGGGTTCCGGTGATCTGAACCGGCGCCCGCCCGTGATTGGGCTCTCGTTGGTCGATCCACTCGATCGGCACAGAACCAGGCACGGGAGCCCACAAACAGCCAGCCTCGGTGGAACGACCAGATTGGGCGGGAACCGATCCGGCAGAAACCGGTTGGGCAGGAACCGATTCGACGGGAACCGATCCGGCAGAAACCGATTGGGCAGGAACCGATTCGACG